>OATG01000037.1_pt1 | contig 154474 bp, 148 predicted proteins | sample 1516581 | NCBI WGS metagenome assembly OATG01 (sample SAMEA2579930, study PRJEB22360) | human gut metagenome | biome: human gut; feature: human-associated habitat; material: faeces | place: Denmark | collected 2008/2010
AGTTTTATAAGGATTTAGCCTCCCACAATTCTAAAAAATCAAAGAATTTTAAAGCGTGGTGGAATTTACCCCTGCACTGGAATTTACTTTTTCAAGTCAGCACTTCGCTTTAACCGATACTTCCCATTTATTCCTAATGAGAATGGAGATTTAATGCAATATTGCGAATGCACCAATGATTTTGTGAATGCAATCATTGATGACTATTTCAATTCCTTTGAAATACACAAATACTACATTAACAAATATGAACAGCCTTATTACGCTGTTCGTATCTCAAAACTTGTGGAAGACGATACTGGGAAGGTCAAGCGAAAATACACCTACCTGGCTTACTTCGCCAAACCGGAAATGGCTTACACCTATCTTGCTGAATACAATAGCGGTGCGGTTGTTCCGGAGCATATGAAATACTCGGACTCGCCTACTTTCGCAGAGATGTACGAGAAATGGAAGAAATACCGAAAATCGCTTAAAAACAAGATTAGCGATTCCCATGGCGAAATTATGAGATTGCTTTTCATCATTTCAGTGAACTGCATGACCGCAAATTTATTTCCATCAGGACAAATGATCTGCAGCAATGCTTAAATGCCTACAATCACAAATGGCAGACACACACCTTTGCTTCACTCATGGACAATGCCGGAGCAAATGATGTATGTATCAAATTGATTATGGGACACAGTATGAAGAACGACACCACCAAAGGAACATACACCCATAAGACTTTAGAAGAACTTCTTACAGAAGTGAACAAGATATAAAACAATAAATCAAGACTGATTGCTGGATACACTTATGATATTTCTTTTATTTAACGTCACACTTATGTTCAGCCTAAATCATCTTGAAAAGCAAAGGATGAAATGCTTCCAAAAGCATTCAAAATCAGTAAAAACGAGTGTATACCACCTGTATATCACTTGTGTATCACGTGTATATAACGACCTCAAAACAACGTAAATTATCTTCTATTTATGAATATTCTGACAATTTGCATGTCTTATCAATATATAAAGAAAAGTCCCATAAACACCAGTCAAATCGAAGATTTGATTTGTTTACAGGACTTCTCAATATAGTCTTTTATCTTAGAAATTCTTAATTAGCAAACACCCTGAGCAAGCATAGCATCTACTACCTTCTCAAATCCGGCAATATTAGCACCTGCCACATAGTCTGTCTTTCCACCAACGGTTGCATTGTATCTCTTAGCAGCATCGCTGATGTTAGCATAAATAGTCTCCATGATTCCCTTAAGCTTTCCGTCAACTTCTTCGAATGTCCAGGAAAGTCTCTCAGAGTTCTGGCTCATCTCAAGTGCAGATGTAGCAACACCACCGGCATTGGCAGCCTTACCACCTACGAAGAGAACACCGTTCTCCTGAAGATACTTTGTAGCCTCAAGAGTTGTAGGCATGTTAGCACCCTCTGTTACAGATGTAACACCGTTAGCAACGAGCATCTTGGCATCCTCAATGTCTAACTCATTCTGAGTCGCACATGGAAGGGCAAGATCTACTTTGTACTGCCATACACCGTGCTCACCGTTCTGCTTTGCATGATACTCAGCAGTTGACTTAGCAGCTGCATACTCAGTAAGACGGGCACGCTTAACTTCCTTAACTTCCTTAAGAAGAGCAACATCAATTCCGTTTGGATCATAAATCCATCCGGTAGAATCAGAACATGTTACAACCTTAACACCTAACTCCTGTGCCTTCTCGATTGCGTAGATAGCAACGTTACCAGATCCGGAAACTGCTGCTGTCTTTCCCTCAAGGCTCATACCATGATCTTTCCATAATGCGTTAGTAAGATATAACAGACCATATCCGGTAGCCTGTGTACGTGCAAGAGATCCACCATAGGTAAGACCCTTACCAGTCAGCACACCTTCGTATGATCCACGAATTCTCTTATACTGTCCAAATAAGAAGCCGATCTCTCTTGCACCTGTTCCGATATCTCCGGCCGGTACGTCAACGTCTGCTCCGATATATTTGCAAAGTTCTGTCATGAAGCTCTGGCAGAATGCCATGATCTCTCTGTCAGATTTACCCTTAGGATCGAAATCAGAACCACCTTTACCACCACCGATTGGAAGTGTTGTAAGAGAATTCTTAAATACCTGCTCGAAACCTAAGAACTTGATAATACCCAGGTTTACAGAAGGATGAAGTCTTAAACCTCCCTTGTATGGTCCAATGGAATTATTGAACTGTACACGGAAACCTCTGTTTACCTGAACCTGTCCGTTGTCATCTACCCAAGGAACACGGAACATGATCTGACGATCTGGCTCTGTGATTCTCTCAAGAATCGCATTCTTTCTGTATAATTCCTCATTTGCATCGATCACAGGTCTTAAAGAATCAAGAACCTCTGTTACTGCCTGTAAGAACTCAGGCTGATCTGCGTTTTTCTTCTTTACTACTTCGAGTACTTCATCAACATAACCCATTTTTCTATCTCCTTAATATTAATTTTTAACGTCCGGAACCAGTAAAATCCCGAATCGTCATGTTCTGTTCATAATCTGTTGCCTGTTTCTACAACAACCTTTTTTATTGTAACGAAAAATGCAGGATTTTGCAATAGAAAATTCTTTATTATTGTAATTTTCTACCACTACGGCGTAATAAAGCGGCTTTTTGAGTACAAAATGAAACAGAGCGATTCAAAACTTGCATTCTGAACCGCCCGGTTATAACACTAAATAAGTATATATTTTATTTATCCCTGCTTATTTTCGACCAGTCAACGAATTCGGATTCCTCGTCCGTATCATAGTAGGTCAGTTTAAAGTAATCCACCAGTTTTGCCAGGGCAAAGACAAGTATCTCTTTTTCGGAATCGTTCATCTCATCCGCAACATTTTTAATCATCTGGCGGTGAAACTGTTCGTGATGATAATAGGCAGCTTTCCCTTTATCTGTCAGGCGCAGCTTTATTACTCTTTTATCCCGCGTACTCCGTTCCCGGACAACATATCCTTTCTCACACAAGGCATCCATTGCTTTCGTGAGTGTGCCTGTTGTAACGGACATCAGTTTTGCAACGGTTTTCATATTTCGCGGCTCATCAATTCCCACTGCCTCGATAATATGCATATCATTATAACTGATATCTTTAAACTCTTCTGTGATCAGGCTTTTCGCCTCAATCTCCAGAATATCCTTGAATAATTTTACAAGAAGATCATTTAAGGTCTCTTCCAGCGTCATGTTAAACTCCTTCATGATCTGGTGTGACCTACCACTCGACTGCACATGCCCCCCAGGTAAGTCCGGCACCAAATCCAGCTAATACGATTTTATCGCCCCCGCTTATCATACCATGTTTGTGGACATTATCAAGTAAAATAGGTACGCTTGCGGCCGAAACATTTCCACACTTCTGTAAATTACATGGGAATTTTTCCATTGGCTGATGCAGACGCTTTGCCACTGACTCAATAATCCGGATATTTGCCTGGTGAAGCAGAAAATATTTTACATCTTCAATTGGAAGTTCTGCCTGTTCAAGTGCTTCACTGACCGCCTTTGGAACCGTGCGCACGGCAAACTTATAAACCTCTCTCCCATCCATCTGGGTGAACGCATAATGCTGTGCACCAAGCTGGCGGTAAAGATTATTCACCGGACGGTTCTCACAATGCAATGCCATGCCACCGGCGCCATCTGATCCCTGCACCATGGAAAGCAGCTGGCTGCCTTCTGCACTAACTACAGCAGCTCCGGCTCCATCCCCGAAAAGCACACAGGTACTGCGGTCTGCCCAGTTCATCATTTTTGACAGGGTTTCTGCCCCGATAACCAGTGCATGTTTGTAACGTCCGGTACGGAAATAGGCATCCGCCGTAGCCAGTGCAAATAAAAATCCGGAACATCCCGCACTCAGATCAAATGCCGTTGCACTTTTTGCTCCAATTGCAGCCTGTACTTCACACGCCAGCGATGGAAATATGTAATCCGGGGAAATGGTTCCCGCGATAATCAGATCAATTTCACATCCGGATATTTTTGCATCTGCAAGTGCTTTCTCTGCCGCCTCTACCGCCATGGAAGTTGTTGTCTCTTCCACTGCAATATGGCGCATGCCAATCCCGGTACGGGAACGAATCCACTCATCTGAAGTGTCCATAACCTGAGCCAGGTCATCATTGCTTACAACTTTTTTCGGAAGCGCACTTCCGGTTCCTAAAAATTTCATTTTATGCTTCTCCTCTATGGAACAATTAGAACTTTCTGAAGCGATCATACCGCTCCTGTGCAAGCTGCTTACCACTCTTGTCATTCTGTGCACGTAAAAATTCTTTCATATTTCCTTTCATCCATGCCGCAATCGAAGTCAGCGCATCGTCATCCGCTCCGCCATACTCCGGAATCACCTTATCCACAACAGACAGTTCTTTCAGATCCTGCGCCGTGATCTTCATGACAGTTGCCGCTTCTTTTGCACGTTTTCCATCCTTCCAGAGAATGGAAGCAAATCCTTCCGGAGAAAGAATCGAATAGGTGGCATTTTCCATCATCCATACTTCATTACCAACCGCAAGGGCAAGAGCTCCGCCACTGCCGCCTTCGCCAATCATCAGGCAAAGAATCGGCACCTGGATTCCGGACATTTCATAAAGGTTTCTTGCAATTGCCTCACCCTGTCCGTTCTCCTCGGCTTCTTTTCCCGGATATGCGCCGGATGTATTTACAAAAGTAATGATTGGGCGATTGAATTTTTCTGCCTGCTTCATCAGACGGATTGCCTTACGGTATCCTTCCGGCGAAGGCATACCAAAGTTGCGTTCCTTGCAGTCCTTTAAATCTTTTCCCTTATGCACCCCGATCACGGTTACCGGCTGTCCATCCAGATAGGCAATACCACCGACAATTGCCGGATCATCACGGAAATAACGGTCTCCGTGCAATTCCATGAATTCGTCAAAAATCTGCCCCATATAATCGACAGATGCCAGACGTTTCATCTGACGTGCCGCCATCACTTTATCCCACGGTTCTAACGGTCTGGAAAACGTATTTCTCTCGCGCATCAGTTCGGTCGGCTCATAACGGTCATCGTCATGTGCCGGATCAAAGTTTGCATAGCCTTCGGTCGGACGATGCAGACGAAGAATTTTCCCCAGCGTATCTTTTAACTCGTCACGCTCTACAATTGCATCCACAAATCCGTGTTTCAGCTGAAACTCAGCTCTCTGGAATCCATCCGGAAGCTTCTCCCCGATGGTCTGCTCAATCACACGCGGACCGGCAAAACCAATCAGCGCTCCCGGCTCTGCAAGGATAATATCTCCAAGCATTGCAAAACTTGCGGTCACACCACCGGTTGTCGGATCTGTCAGAACCGGAATATAAAGAAGTCCTGCATCCGAATGCCGTTTTACAGCTGCAGAAGTCTTTGCCATCTGCATCAGGGAAATAATTCCCTCCTGCATACGTGCACCACCGGAACAGCAGAATAAGATCACCGGAAGTTTCTGTTCCGTTGCCTTTTCCATTGCACGTGTAATTCGCTCACCGACTACGTGTCCCATACTTCCCATCATGAAACGGGCATCAATCACACCGAGAACTGTCTTCTCTCCGTTGATTGTACAACTTCCCATGGTTACGCCTTCGTTTAATCCGGTTTTTTCCTGTGTTGCAGCAACTTTTTCTTCGTATTCCGGGAAATTCAGCGGATTTTCGGTCTTAAGATCATTATCCCAGGTTTCAAAAGTTCCTGCATCCGCCACCATACGAATACGGTTTTTGGTGCGGACACGGAAATAATATCCGCACTCATAGCAGACATATTTATTTTTGATGACACGCTGTTTATCCAGTTCTTTTTTGCAGATTTTACAGGTAACGGTCTCTACAACAGGTGCTGCTTCCTTTGCCTCTTCCTGCTTTGGCTCTTCTGCCTGTGTTTTTTCTGGTTCTTCGTTGTGATTTACTTTGATATATTTTTTATTAAAAAACATTGCCTTTCCCCTATCCGATTGCAAATGTCAGTTCTGCGGAACATGCCAGTTTTCCATTTACTTTTGCTGTTGCCTGCCCCACACCGATCGGTCCCTTCACCTTGATAATTTCGGTTTCAAGCACCAGAGTATCCCCCGGAACAACTTTCTGCTTGAATTTTGCTTTATTGATTCCTGCAAAATATGCCGTCTTTCCTTTCCATTCCGGCTGCGAAAGAATCGCAACCGCACCGGTCTGTGCCAGTGCTTCCACGATCAGCACACCCGGCATAACCGGATTTCCCGGAAAATGACCGGCAAAAAACGGTTCATTGAAGGTTACATTTTTCTTTGCCACTGCGCGCACGCCCGGCTCTACTTCTTCCACTGTGTCAATCAGCAGAAACGGATGTCTGTGCGGCAGAATTTCCATAATTTCCTGTGTTGTCATACTCATAGCTTCTACTCCTCGTATTTGCGAACCAGAAGACTTGCGTTATGTCCGCCAAATCCAAGAGAGTTTGACAGTGCATAGGTAAATGACTCGTGGGATTCTTCTTTACAATAGTTCAGATCCATCTCGTCATCCGGTGTCTCATAACCAACTGTACGGTGGATGTATCCTTCTTCCAGCTCTTTGACACAGGTGATAAATTCAACCGCACCTGCGGCGCCAAGAAGATGACCGATCATGGACTTTGTAGAATTGATCTTAATGTCCTTTGCATGATCCCCAAACAGTAACTTAATGGCACGGGTCTCAAAAAGATCGTTGTGATGCGTTGCAGTACCATGCGCATTGATGTATGTGATCTCGTTTTTGTCTACCCCCGCATCCTCGATGGCATTCTGCATTGCGCGGGCTGCGCCTGCACCGTCTTCGAGTGGGGAAGTAATATGGTAAGCATCTGCGGAACATCCATATCCCACAACTTCTGCATAGATTTTTGCGCCTCTTGCCTTCGCATGCTCAAGTTCCTCAAGAACAACAATGCCGGCTCCTTCACCCAATACAAAACCACTGCGGTTCTTATCGAAAGGAAGGGAACATTTTTCCGGATCATCGGATGGAGAAAGTGCCGTCAGTGCACCGAATCCGGCAATCGCACATGGACATACGGCTGCCTCGGTTCCTCCGGCTACCATGACATCTGCCTCTCCGTACTGAATGCTGCGGAACGCATCACCGATATTATTCGTACCGGTCGCACAGGCAGTTACATCATTGGTACATTTTCCCTGCAATCCCAGCTGGATGGAGACATTTCCTGCTGCCATGTTTGAGATCATCAATGGAACGAAAATCGGATTGACTCTGCCCGGTCCTTTTTCCACAATCTTTGTATACTCGCGCTCGATTGCCTGAAGACTTCCAACACCGCATCCAACGGCTGTACCGCAACGGTAAGCGTCCTCTTTTTCCATATCAAGCCCTGCATCCGCAACGGCTTCTTTGGCTGCTGCTACTGCGTACTGTGCAAACAGTTCCATACGCTTTGCTGCCTTAAAATCCATATGCTCTTTTCCGACAAAACCTTTGACTTCTGCCGCAAGATGTGCTTTATATTCACTTGCATCAAACTTCGTGATAGGACCAAATCCAATCTGTCCGGCATGGATTCCTTTCCAGAATTCTTCCACATTCAGGCCGATCGGCGTGATTGCTCCCATTCCCGTCACAACGACTCTTCTCATTTTCCTTTTCCTTTCTTTCTATCAGGTTCCTTAAATGGCCATACCACCATCTACAGAAAGTATCTGCCCGGTAATATAATCCGACTCCGGTGATGCAAGAAATGCGACTGCATTCGCAATATCCTGTACCTGTCCGGCTCTGCCAAGCGGGATCTGCTTTTTTAATTCTTCCTGGGTCTTTTCCGGCAATACTGCGGTCATCTCTGTCTCTACAAATCCGGGAGCAACCGCATTGACGCAGATTCCTCTGGATGCAAGCTCCCTTGCAACAGATTTTGTCAGACCGATCACGCCCGCCTTGCTTGCTGCATAGTTTGACTGTCCCGCATTTCCAAGGATTCCGGATACCGAAGAAATATTGATAATTTTTCCGGCACGCTGTTTTAACAGATAGCGTGACAGATGACGAATTGTATTGAAAGTTCCCTTCAGGTTGGTATTGATCACAGCATCAAAATCGCTTTCCTTCATGCGCATCAGCAGATCATCCCTTGTAATTCCGGCATTGTTCACCAGAATATCCATATGCTTATATTCTTTGATAAGAGATTCAATCATCTCCTGACATGCTGTAAAATCAGAGACATTGCAGCGAACACTCACGGCATCTCCTCCGGCCGCTTTGATCGCTGCAACCGTTTCATTTGCAGCATCTTCGGAACCATTGTAGTTCACCACAACAAATGCTCCGCGTTTTGCCAGCTCCAGCGCAATGGCTCTTCCGATTCCCCTGGAAGCACCTGTAACAAGTGCATTTTTACCGGTTAACATATTTATTGAAATCCTCCATTTTGTCGATGTTGCATGTGGTAACATCGCGATTGATCTTTCTCATAAATCCGGAAAGGCTGCGTCCCGGTCCGATCTCCACAAATTCCTCTGCTCCGTCTGCAATCAGGCGCTCAATTGTCTGCTGCCAGCGCACGGAAGAAGAAACCTGACGTACCAGATAATCCTTGACGTCTGCCGGATCTTTGACATAATCTGCAGTCACATTGGTCAAATACGGAATGGTGATCGGCTGAATCGATACATCTTCGAGTGCCTCCCCGAGTTTCTTTCCTGCTTCTGCTAAAAGTGCAGAATGGAACGGGCCACTGACTTTAAGCGGAACCACGCGCTTTGCTCCGGCTTCCTTGCAGGCATCTCCTGCCTCACCTACAGCATCTGCTGCTCCGGTGATAACGATCTGTCCCGGACAGTTGTAATTTGCAATGGAAACAACTTTGTTTGTTTTTGCAGCGGTTTCCTCACAGATTGCTGCGATCTTTTCCGCATCCAGTCCAAGAATTGCAGACATACCGCCGCCTACCGGATATGCCTGTTCCATATAAATACCGCGCTTGCGGACAACCGCAAATGCATCCCGCATTGTCATCGCTCCGGATGCAATCAGCGCACCATATTCGCCAAGGCTTAAGCCTGCCGTAACGTCGCAGCCAATTCCCGCTGCTTTTAATGCTGTATAAATAGCCGCCTCGGTTGTGAGCATACAAATCTGTGTGTACTCTGTAATGTTCAGCTTATCATTTTCTTCAAAGCAAAGAGCTGCCACATCCAGACCTGTCACTTCATTTGCCAGATCATAAACTGCTTTTGCTTCCGGCATGGCGTCGTAAAACTCTTTTCCCATACCAATATACTGAGATCCCTGTCCAGGGAACATAAATACTCTCTTCACTGTCTTCTCCTATTTCTGTCCCAATAACTTTTCGGCACCACTCATAACATCCCGGATAATTTCCGCACAGGTCTCTTCTTTTTTTACCAGACCCGCAGACTGGCCTGCCATAACGCTGCCGTACATGACATCGCCCTCGACAACTGCTTTGCGCAGTGCTCCGAGTGTCATCTGCTCAAGTTCTTCGAACGGTGCACCTTCTTTTTCTTTCTTTAAGTACTCGCGGGTCATTTTGTTACGAATAACGCGAATCGGATGGCCTGTGGACATGCCGGTCACTTCACTGTCAATATCTTTTGCTTTGACCACGCGCTGCTTGTAATTTTCATGAACCGTGGATTCTTTTGCAACAACAAAACGGGTTCCCATCTGTACTGCCTCTGCGCCAAGCATCATAGCTGCCGCAAATCCACGTCCATCTGCAATTCCACCGGCTGCAATGACCGGAATGGATACCGCATCTACTACCTGTGGTACGAGTGTCATCGTCGTCTGGGCACCGATGTGTCCACCGGACTCCATTCCCTCAGCGACCAGTGCATCCGCACCGCCACGCTCCATCAGCTTTGCCAATGCCACGCTTGCCACAACCGGGATCACTTTGATTTTGGCTTCTTTCCACATGCTCATATATTTGGCCGGATTGCCGGCGCCGGTTGTTACTACCTTAACGCCTTCCTCCACAATTACTTTTGCAATCTCATCTGCTTCCGGATTCATCAGCATGAGATTTACTCCAAACGGCTTGTCGGTTTCTTTTTTTGCTGCCTGAATCTGCTCACGCACCCAGGAAGCCGGTGCTCCACCTGCTCCGATAATGCCGAGTCCGCCGGCATTGGATACCGCACTGGCCAGTTCATGTGTTGCGACCCATGCCATACCGCCCTGAATGATCGGATATTCGATTCCCAGAAGCTCTGTCACTCTTGTTTTCATAGCTTATGCCTCAACACCCTTATTTTTCATATAATCAATGACATCCTGAACGGTAAGGATCTTCTCTAAATCCTCAGAAGGAATCTCTACACCGTACTCTTCTTCCAAAGCCATAACCAGCTCAAACAGATCTAAGGAATCTGCCTCAAGATCCTCTTTGAAGCGGGACTCTGCGGTGATAGAATCTGCGTCTACGTTTAACTGGTCTGCAATGATTTCTTTTAACTTTTCTAACATAATGGGTTCTCCTTTTACTGTCTTCAATTTTGTTTGATTGTGAAATAGTTTGATTGTCAAACAGTTTCTTAGTCAAAGTATATGCATAAATAGTTTGATTGTCAAGATATTTTTTCAACAGGGTAATGATAAAAGGGTACAAAAAAGCACAGCAAACACTTTCTTCCTACACGAAAATGTCTGCTGTGCATATGGTTCTGTTTTTTGAACTTATCCGATAATGAGCTGCATTGCCCCGTATATTCCGGCATCATTGCCAAGCTGTGCCAGTTCAAAGCGGGTATCACGACATGCATGGAAGCAGCTTTCCTTAAAGTGCTTCTGGATCGTATCGATTAAAATCTGTCCGGCTTTGGACACACCACCACCGATCACGATAACTTCCGGATTGGTCACGCATGCAATATTCGAAAGGGTTGACCCTAAAATTTCTCCCACTTCATCTACCAGTCCAAGAGCTACTTCATCGCCTTCTTTTGCCACATCAAAAATGTCTTTTGCAGTAATATCTTTATAATCACGAAGCTTTGTCGCATCCTGTGTTTTGGCAAGTTTACGTTTTGCCATGCGTACAATACCAGTCGCAGAAGTATACTGTTCCAGACATCCATACTGCCCACAGTTACAAGGCTCTATCTCATCATGATTTACGGTAATGTGTCCGATTTCTCCGCCTGCACCGTTATATCCGGCAACCACATGTCCGTCCACGATAATTCCACCGCCGACACCGGTACCAAGCGTTACCATGATGACATCTTTACTTCCTTTTCCACCGCCCTGCCACATTTCGCCAAGACCTGCAACGTTCGCATCATTTCCGACTTTTACTTTCAGACCTGTCTGTGCACCGAGTTCCTCCGCAACATTGATCACTCCCCAGCCGAGATTGACACACCCGTTAACAACGCCATCACTCCGCACAGGACCCGGAACACCGATTCCCACACCCTCTACATCACTCTTACTGATGCCTTCCTGCGCCAGTTTGTTATCAATCGCCTGTGCAATATCCGGCAGTACTGCCTTTCCGTTATCGCTGGTATCTGTCTTGATTTCCCATTTGTCAAGAAGCTCTCCGCTTGTCTCAAAAAATCCCATTTTTACGGTGGTTCCTCCCACGTCTACGCCAAATCCATATTTCTTCAATTCCTGATTCCTCCTTGATCTATGTGATATGTATTTTTCTTCTACCCCATGTATCTATATTCTACCATATTCCGGAATTTCTGCCTAGTATCGATAAAAAAAATCAACCGATGTATCCATAAATACACCGGTTGCACTGTTTTATATATGTTTATTGTACGTTTCCACCACCGGTATCTCCACTCTCTCCGGTATCACCGCTATTATCCGTGGTTCCGCTATTGTCCGGTTTATTGGTATTTTCTCCATTTTCCGGCGTATCAGTGTTTCCTCCGCTTTCTCCGGAATCGTTGTCCCCACTATGTTCCGGTTTGGAATTGTTATTCTGATCACCGGCATTGCTGTCGTTATTGTCCGGCTGGTTATCATTTTCGGAGCTTCCGTCCGTTGTATTATCTTTCTGCTGGCTCTCGGAAGTCTGCTGGTCATCCGTCTGGTTTTCTTCCATCTGGTTTTCTTCGCGCATCTTGTCGTGTTCTTCCTCTTCCTGCTTCTGCTGATTTTTAAAATCATCCGAAAGCTGAGCATAAGGAAGGAAATCAAGCGAAGATAATCCCTCGTGGGCCGCAGACATATATGCTTTCCAGATCTGCGCCGGATATGTGCTTCCACTCAGATTGGAAATGGCTTTTGGATAATCACATCCCACCCAGACTGCGGTTGTATAATATCTGGTAAATCCGCAGAACCATCCATCTTTGTGATCGTTTGTTGTACCCGTCTTTCCGGCACACGGCATATCGGCAAGCTTTGCAGAACGTCCGGTTCCACTGTCCATAACGGAGGTCATGATATCCGTCATCATCCGCGCCGCATCCTGCTTATAAACCGTTTTTTCCGTCAGGCTGGACGTATAGACTACATTTTCGTCAGAATCCACAATTGATTTTACACAGGTCGGTTCCCTGTAAAGTCCGTCATTTTCAACCGCTGCATACCCGGATGCCATCTCAAGTGGAGAAACACCTTTGGTAAATCCACCAAGAGATGTGGCGAGGGTATAATCTCCGTCCTTGATCTGTGCAAAATTCATATTTTTTAAATACTGCAGGCCTGCTTTTGGTGTCAGTTCATCATACAGCTGCCAGGCAATCGTATTAATGGAATGTGCAACCGCATATCTGAGCGGAATCTTTCCGGCATATGTATTGTTTGCATTCGACGGTCCGTCTTTTAGTTTATGGTCATCCACAACGGTATCCGGAGTATACCCGCGCTCCAGCTGCGGAGTATATACCAGCAATGGCTTAATCGAACTTCCCGGCTGACGGTAACTCTGGTATGCACGGTTTAACGTATAATTATCCGAATCCTGCTTACGGCCGCCCACGATTGCCACAACATATCCGCTGTTGTTATCAATTGATACTGCTGCCGCCTGCATCTTGTAAGTTCCGTCTTTGGATTTGTCTTTAAATCCTTTCAGGGTATCATCAATGGCAGACTGCAGTTCCTTTTGTTTTTCCATATCAATCGTCGTATAGATTTTGTATCCTCCGGAAAACAGTTTCTTCTGACACGCACTGTAAAGTTCGTCATATGCTTCCCCATAAGACTTCTTTTCCTTATCCGAATCAAAATAATATTTAAACTGGAAACCTTCCTGTTCCATCAGTGCACGGGTTGCGCAGTCATACGTGTAAGTGTCAATCGAACTGTTAATTTTCTCCGTGTCACTCTTTTTAGGCCGGTTCAGTGCAATCTCTTCTTTGGTTGCCTCATAATACTCTTCCTGGGAGATTTTCCCGTCATCCCGCATATTCTTTAAGATCAGATTCCGCCGGGTAATGGTATTGTCCGGGTGTGTCACCGGATCATAATTGGACGGGCGGTTCGGGATCGCACACAGATACGCGGTCTGCGATACATCAAGATCTTTCAGTTCACAGTTAAAATATCCATGACAGGCAGCGTCAATTCCGTAATAGCCGTTTGCAAAATACACGTTATTCAGATAAAATTCCATAATTTTATCCTTACTGTAACGTTTTTCGAGTTCCCACGCAAGAAACATCTGCTTCACCTTGTACTGCCACGTCTGTTTCGGCTGCATATAAATCAGCTTGGCAAGCTGCATGGTAATCGTACTTCCACCCTGCGTACCACCCTGCGATTTTTTCAGTTTCGACATGACTGTGGCTTTGACCGCGCGCACAAGTCCTTTCAGATCCACACCGTTATGCTGGTAAAACTTCTTGTCCTCAATACTGATAATCGCTGCGACAAAATTCTTTGGAATATCCTCGTATTTGACATACTGCGCATTCTTGTCTCCCCTTCGTTCAGAGATCAGTTTTCCGTCTTTATCAAAAACGGAGCAGGTCTGTGAAGGGATAAACGTAGAATCGTCGGAAGCAGATACTTCCTGCACTGCCTCACGGCGCATCTGCTGTATCTGATCCGCATATCCGCCAAAATAGTAGTATCCAAAACCTGCCAGCACAACAAGCATCAGCACGATCTGCAGCTTTATGACAAACCAGAAAAAGCGATGCTGCTTTTTCTTTCTTTTCTTTTTCTTCTTGGTTGACATATACTCTCCTCCATATTTATTTTGGAAACATACATCATACATTTTATCTCTTTTGGACAGTATATGCAAATTATCTTTTTATTAAGATTTTATTATTTTCACTGTTCCATATTTTTCCCCAGAAAATTTGCAGCTGTGGCAGACAATGCTTTCAACAGTCCAAGTGTTTCCTTTTGTCCGCTGTTATCTGCCAGAATCACAGCACCCTGACAGTCTCCATTGCACAGAATACTTGAAAGCACAATTCCCTTCGGAAGGGTTGACATTGTTTTTTTTGTAATGGAGCAGGCCTGTTCTTCTCCTGTTTTCACAACTGTGCTGCGCTTTTCAATCATTTCTTCCATTTCTTCGCTCAGCTGTTCCCCCTCAACTTCCTTTTTCCCGGTTCCCGCTGCTGCGATCACATATTCCCGATCCGTAATGCAGACCAGAGCCTCTGTGGTCTGTGCCAGTGCCTGTGCATAACTTCGTGCAAACTCGCCCAGTTCCCCAACCGGTGAGTATTTTTTGAGCATAATTTCGCCCTCCCGGCTTGTAAAAATCTCCAGGGGATCCCCCTCCCGGATGCGCAGTGTCCTGCGAATTTCTTTCGGAACCACAATTCTTCCCAGATCATCGATTCTGCGCACAATTCCAGTTGCTTTCATATGATAAATTTCCTCCTGTTTTCCAGATTACTTTCCATATTCATGTTGTATGGGTAGTATGCCGGAATCCCGGAAAAATTATGCACAGAAAACAAAGCATTTTACTTGAAAAAACGTTCCTCCCGTCATACAATAGAATTAGCTTTCACATAGGAGAAACGTATTATGGATTATAATGAAAATGAATTTAAGGCCAAGGCCAATATCAAAGCCAGACGCATCTGGCTTGTATTTGCCCTTCTTCTTAGTGCAAACTACGGCACAGATGTATCCCAGGGTGGGTATCCTTCCACAAATTTCATCATTTTTTTAATACTGTGCTGGGTTCCTTTTTTTGCCGGTGATCTTCTTTTGCGCATCAGGGGAAAGGCTGATGACCGCTATCGGTATGCGCTTGTCGTCGGTTACGGTATTTTTTACACGTTCCTGATCTGCACCACCGATTCACCGATTGCCTTTACCTATATTCTTCCGGTTGTCAGTCTTCTGGTTCTTTACAAAGACCGGAAATTTATGGTGGGATGTGCAATCGCCAATATCGCCAGTGTCATTATCAGTGTCATTTATCATCTGGTCGTTCTCGGTCAGAATACTGCAACGGACCAGAAAAATTATCAGCTGCAGGTTGCCTGTCTCCTGCTCTGTTATATCGGCTATATCATGTCTATCCGCCATCTCATCGAATCCGATGGTGCCCTGACAAACAGTATCAAAGCCGATTTAAAACGGGTTGTTACAACTGTTGAACAGGTTAAAACCGCCAGCAATACCATCATGGATGGAATCACCGTTGTCCGCGAACTCGCCACGGAAAACAAACATGGTTCTGACATTGTCGTAGACGGAATGAACAAACTGACCGACCATAACGGCCAGCTGCAGTCCCGGACAGCCTCCTCGCAGGAAATGACAGGAGATATTAATTCCCAGGTACAGAATGTTGCTTCCATGATCAATGATATGGTATCCCTGACTGCGGAATCCGGCAAACATGCAAAAACAAGTTCCGTTGATCTGGAGAGTCTGGTACAGACTGCCGGAACGATGGCAGATCTGTCCAATGAGGTAGAACATATTCTGGACGCTTTCAAGGCAGAATTTGAAACCGTAAAACAGGAAACCGGAACCATTGACAGTATTTCCAGCCAGACCAATCTGCTGGCACTTAATGCTTCCATTGAAGCTGCCCGCGCAGGGGAAGCCGGAAAAGGATTCTCCGTCGTTGCGGAACAGATCCGCAAGCTGAGTACCGAAACCAAAGATTCTTCCGGACAGATCAGCGAAGCACTCTCGCGGCTGGATGAAATTTCAGGAAAAATGACTTCTTCCATTGAAGAAACCTTAAAACTTATTCAGGTCACTCTGGAAAAAGTAACCCAGACCGGTGAAAATGTAAATAAAATTACACAGGATTCTTCTCTTCTGGGTGAACACATCCAGACAATTGATTCCGCCATGAAAGAAGTGGAATCTTCCAATCGTCAGCTGGTAGAAAATATGGAACAGGTATCTTCCATCGTGGAAACCATGACCACATGCATCAGTGATTCCGATGAAACAAGCAAACGCATGCTCAGCAAATATGAGGAAAGTGCTTCCAACATCAATAACATAGAAAATGTAATTCAGGAGCTGATGTGTGAACTGGGCATCGGTGGTTTCATGGGTCTGGATGATATTCATGCCGGTATGAAAGCAAAAGTTATTCTTCCAAAACATCTGGAACGCATGGAGTATCACGGAGAAGTCAGATCTGTTGCGGAAAATAGTATTTCCCTGATTTTGTCTGACAATCCACAGTTAAACGGATCCGAAACCTGTAAGGTTCAGGTCACGGTTGACAATGTTCTCTACTGTTGGGATCAGGCGCAGATACAGGCTGACACGGCATCCGGTTCCCATGCCTATGTATTGCAGCTTTCCGCACGTCCGGAAATCAAAAACCGCCGGAAATACCCACGGGCAGATGTGTCCAATCCATGTACCATCACGCTGAAAGATTCCGACACAACGTTCTCCGGTCAGCTTGACAATATCAGTGCCAATGGATTTGCATTTCTGATCCGGGATCCGTTTTTCATGGATCACAAACATGCAGATGTTGCTATCGATATCCAAAATTTTGCCCTTTCGGATCAGTCCCATCTGGAAGGACATGTCATCCGGTGCTCGGATGATGAAGGTGTATATATTGTGGGATGTCAGATGCCGGAAGACAATTATGCAATACGCAATTATGTAGATTCCCTTCTCGGTCAATAAATAAAACAGGGAAAACTTCTATGATTCCATAAAAGTTTTCCCTGTTTTCTTATCATTTAAGCTGTCAGCAAAAGTTTTTCAAACTCTTCCTTTGGAAGCGGTCTCGAATAGTAATATCCCTGAATACTGTCACACTTCATCTGTTTGAGGAAATCCACCTGTTCTTCTCTCTCAACACCTTCTGCCGTAACGCACAATCCAAGTTCCTTTGCAAGTAAAATCGTATGTTCCAGCAATCGTTCCCCACTGAAATCCCCGATGTAATCAATCAGACTTTTGTCAATTTTTAACGTATCGAAACATTTCATGTTCAGTGTTGCAAGGGAAGAATACCCCGATCCAAAATCATCTACAAGTAATGGAAAACCATTATCATGGAACTTATCTGCCAGCCCCTTGATATTGTCATTGTCAATTGCTGCGCTCTCTGTAATCTCAATCGGAACCAGATGGGTTTTTACTCCGATTTCATCAGCGATCTGCTGATACCGGCTGACCACACTGTCAAAATACAGACTCGCCCTGGACAGATTGATGGATACCGGAATAATCTCCTTTCCCTGTTTCTGCCATTCTAACTGCTGCATACATACTTTTCGGAAAACATACTCATCCAGAACTTTTATCAGTCCGTCTCTCTCAAACAACGGAATGAATTTGCCGGGTGGAATAACATTTCCCTCTTCATCTCTCCAGCGGATCAGACCTTCTGCCCCTACCATCCGCTCTGTTTCCGGATCATATTTCGGCTGATACCACACCTCAAAACAGTTATTTTCCAGAGAATGTTTAAATTCATCCTCCATGGCTTTATCTTCAAGCATGCGGATCGTATCTTCATGGCTGTAAAACTGATAGCTGATATCTTTGCGATCCTTGATCTGATTCTTGGCAAAATTTGCTTCGCTGTATACCTCTTCCACTTTGGAATCCGGTTTCCACTTCGTCACTCCAAAATAAGGGATCAGCTTCGGAACCTTCAGTCTTTCCGACAATTCTGCCAGTATGGTCTCCAGCTGCTGTAACTGCCGGATCGTCTTTTCCTGATCCTTTCCACTACTGTAAATCACAAAACGGTCTGCATTGATATGTCCTGCCAGATCATCTTTTTCCAGTATCCCCTGAATACACTTCCAGATTCCTTTGAGTGTTTCATCCCCTTTGATAATTCCACAGATCGAATTGATAATTTTAAAGGAGTGGATGTCCATGGACACCAGATATCCCGGTTGCCGGAAATCCCGGATTTTCTTCTTAAAACTTTCGTAATTATTTCCACCGGTTACACTGTCCACATATGCCATGCGCTCAAGTTCCCTCTGTTTTTCGGAACTGATATCGGAAAATCCTGCTACCATCCGGTGCAGCTGTCCTCCATCCGATGTATTTACAAATTTTGCACGGCAGTATTTTACTTTCCCATCCCGCACAATCCGGTAATCATACTGATATGCTTTTTTCAGGCTCAGCTGCTTACGGAGATTTTCAATGGAGGTCTCATACAGCATTGTCTCACGATCTTCGGTAAGGACAACCTTCCCCACATATTCTGCCATGATAGCTTCATATCCCGGAATTTCCTTAAGCGTATCATTGAGCACAGAGCGCACTGCGGAGTTCACCTTATATACATATACCTTATCATGATCCACATCTACATAATATACACTGTTAAAATTGCTTCCCAGTGCCTGAATAATCTCATTCTGGCGTGTGTCTGCCCTGATCTGTTCGATCAGACCCAATACATATTCCGGTTGTTTCTGTGAACCGCCCTGAATCCTACCCATAGAGATCTGATATACCATGTCTTTTCCCGAAGACTGAATCTTTGCACTTACCGTCTTTGCGCCATGGTCAATATCCTGAAACAGTTTTAACAGTTTTTCTTTTTCCATAATTCTGTCCATGAGGATACTATGCTCCAGATCCGTAGCATTCTCCACAATTCCCATGTGACGGGCTGCAAACTCTGATGGTCTGATCCTGTGTTCTTTGGGATAATAGTAAAAAAAATACTTTCCCCATTTTGCCAGAATCTCCTGAATCTCTGTTGATATATCCCTGCACTTCTTCTGATCGTTTTTTTCTACCATAGGCCTGCCTTTCCCTGGTAAACTGTAAATATTGTCTGATTATTTCCGTACAAATATACTATAGCATAAACTATTTTCCTCGTAAAGGTAGTAAATTTTCACAAAAGCACACGAAAAGCGCATGCAACAGAGATGTCACATGCGCTTTCCAACTACACAGCATTCGCTTATGTTCTATTTTATTTTACGGTTTCTACCTTAATCACATTCGTATTTCCTACTTTGCCATTGATCAGACCACCGGTCAGAACAACAGCATCTCCGCTCTGTAATGAAAATACTTCTTTTGCCTTTTTCATTGCATGGTAGAACATAACTTCCATCGAACTGAATTCCTCGCAGAGAACCGGAGTTACGCCCCAGCTTAAGTTCAATTTCCGCCATACTTTCTCGGAAGTCGTCATTCCGATGATATCTACCGGACAACGGAAACGGCTGACCATACGTGCGGTAGTTCCGCTGAGTGTACTTGCGACAATACATTTTGCCTGGACATCAACTGCCATCGCACAAGTTGCATGCGAAATGGCATCCTGAATGCTTCTTGTCTCAAAATCAGAAGTACGAAAACGCTTGGTATATTTGATCTGGGATTCCGTATACTCAGCAATCTCTGCCATGTTCCGCACAGCATCTACCGGATATTTACCGGCAGCCGATTCTCCGGACAGCATGATCGCGGATGATCCATCGTATACCGCGTTTGCCACATCGGAAAGCTCTGCACGTGTCGGACGCGGATTGTGAATCATGGACTCGAGCATCTCGGTCGCAGTGATAACACGTTTTCCGAGCATACGGCACTTGCTGATCAGATACTTCTGAACCGCAGGCACTTCCATGCCCGGGATTTCGACTCCGAGATCTCCACGGGCAATCATGACACCATTGGCAATCTCACAGATTTCTTCAATGTGCTCCACACCCGAACGGTTCTCAATCTTTGCAATAATATCAATATCTTCGCCGCCGTTCTCGTCAAGGAATTTACGCATATCCTCGACATCTTTCTTTACGGAAACAAAAGATGCCGCAACGAAATCCACGTCGTTTTTGATACCAAACAGCAGATCTTTCTTATCCTGCTCGCTCAAAAATGCATGATCCATGACCTTGTTCGGGAAATTCATGCTCTTTTTATCCGACACCTCACCTCCGACAAGAACCTTACAGATGGCATCCGGTGCTTTCAGCTTTTCTACTTCCAGAATAATCAGACCATTGTTGATCAGGACATGATCTCCCACCTTCAGATTGTTGATCAGGTTTTTGTAGGTTACGGAAACTCTCTCCTGATTTCCCACAATATCATCCGTTGTCAGTGTAAATGTATCTCCATCCTTTAACGTGATCTTTCCGTTTTCGAAGGTTTTGATCCGGTACTCCGGTCCTTTGGTATCCAGCATGATCGCAATTGGAAGACCTAACGCCTTACGCACTTTTTTGATCGTATCAATCTTCTTCTGATGTTCCTCATGGCTTCCATGGGAAAAGTTTAATCTGGCTACATTCATGCCGGCTTTACACATCTGTGTCAGTACAGATTCGCTTTCGCTTGCAGGTCCGATGGTACAAATAATCTTTGTTTTTCTCATAATGCTTGTTCTCCTGTCTCTATCCAAATTTTTTTGTATCCCCTGAGTTTCATTCTGTCACACACAGACGGGATTTGCGCGGATATACCGCCCGACGATCAGCCGACGCGCCGGTGGAACAAGAAATTTGGGCTTCGAGGTCAGAATTCTCTGTACCAGCAGCCACTGCTGTGTCATATGGCTCACCGGAAGGAAACGAAGCCCGATTCGCCTGACTTGCGGAACAACGGACGGTTTCCCTTCCCTGAGCACTGTCTGGGAAATGCAAAACTCTCCTGCATCATTCAGGTAATCCTCCGCCTGCCGGTTATGCATACTGCTGCTAAGCACATTGACCTTCTGCTGCATTCCACAGGCATCTGCTACATTCATCTCCACCGGCATGCGAAGCACAAACGCCGCAATGACCACAGCGGAACAGATCAGCACAATATGATGTTTCTTTTTGGTCCGTTTTCCGAAATGCTTATGCATTTGCAATCACATCTGCCAGAGCTTCCATCGCTGGTAGATCGGACTCTTTCATGGCGGAACGGATCGTTACCATCGGCTCCACAATGGTAATATTTTTCATGGTTTCCAGAATTCCCTTCATCGTTCTTCCGGCCGTCGGTCCCCAGGTACCGTTCTCAATAATACCTACGGTACGGTTCTGGAATGCCTTGGACTGTAAATGATGCAGGAAGTCCTGCATACATGGGAATACACCGCCATCGTAACTTGCTGCTGCAAGAACCATACGGTCATAACGGAACGCATCTTCCACAACTTCTGCCATATCATCACGGGAAAGATCCATGACAGAAACTTTCTCTACTCCTTTGGCACGCAGCATCTCAGCAAATTTCTGTGCTGCTTTTGCAGTATTTCCATGGATCGATGCATATGCTACAAGAACACCCTTATCCTCCGGCTTATAGCTGCTCCAGGTATCATATAATCCAATGTAATAGCCAAGATTTTCATTTAATACCGGACCATGCAGCGGACAGATCGTCTGGATATCCAGTCCTGCTGCTTTCTTTAACAGTGCCTGTACCGATGCGCCGTATTTTCCTACAATATTAAAGTAATATCTTCTCGCTTCACAGGCCCATCCTTCCGGATCTTCATAATCCAGTGCGCCGAATTTTCCAAATCCGTCTGCAGAGAATAAAATCTTTTCACTGCTCTCATAAGTTACCATAACTTCCGGCCAGTGTACCATCGGTGCCATATAAAAATTCAGCGTATGGGTACCAAGAGACAAAGACTCTCCTTCTGCCACTGTAATTTTATGGTTCTCATCTACCGGAAGCTCGTCAAAAAACTGTGGAAGCATGTGAAATGTCTTGGCATTTCCCACCAGGGTCACTTCCGGGAAAAGCTCTACCAGACGTCCGATACTTCCGGCATGATCCGGCTCCAGATGGGAAACTATCAGATAATCCACTTTCCGTCCGTCTAATGCGGCCAACAGATTCTTCTCCCACTGCTCCATGCCCCTGGCATCTACCGTATCCATCAAAGCTACCTTTTCATCAAAAATCAGATAAGAATTATAAGACACTCCATGTGGAACTACATACTGGCTCTCAAACAGATCAATTGTCTTGTCATCTACTCCGATATACTTTACTGCTTCTGAAATTGTTACACTCATTTTTTCTCCCTCTCTTTTTGTTTTTATTTATGTATTATGATGCATACATATCATTTTCCTCTTCACGCTCTAAATCCTCCGGACTCATATAGCGGCGGAACAGGCGCTCTAAAATAAAATCAAATACAATCGATGCAACTGCCGGAATCACCACAAGCAATACCGGTATGATATAAACCGATAAAACCGATGCAACTAAAATCACCAGCAGCAGCAATGCCCATGGCAGATGCCTTATCATCAGCAGAAATGCATTTTTCAATGTCTGCTTTACGGTATTTTCAAATCTTGCAATATATGGGAATAAAAATGCGCTCCACATAATCGCAACAGCAATCATAATCAGAAAGAAATAGAAAAATGCGCCCTTCATACTGCCGGTTTTTAATACCTGATAGGTGATATAGGCATCACAGCCCAGAACAATCATAACGGCCAGCCATATAAGATATGGCAGTGTTGCAGCCTTAAAGTTGTCCCTGAACGCTCCGAAAAAGTTACTTGTGGTATATCCGCGGTTACCGCGGATGGATTTATGTACCGTGTAATACAGCGCTGTGGTCGATGCCCCGATCGTAAAAACCGGAATGCAGCAGATCACCCATAAAATGCTGACCCACACGCAGTCCACAAGTTTTCCCAGCATCTGAAATACAATATTATCCCAATTAAATTTCACGCTTATTCCTCCAGTCGCCCAATAATTTCTTCTGCGATTTCTTCTTTTGTTTTTCCATCCGTAGCTACGAGAATGTCTGCAGCCGCCTCATACTTTGGCCGGCGTACTTCCATCAGTTCAGAAATGTATGCAACATTCATATGACCGTTTAAAAGTGGACGGTCCGTACTGTTTTTTACACGTTCGTATATGGTCTGCGGTGTTGCCGTAAGAAATACAACGCTTCCCCCATCCCGCATGCAGTCTACATTTTCCTGTCGCATTGCCACACCGCCTCCACAGGATACGATTGTCGGCTCCTGCTGATTTAGTGACTGGATCAGTTTTGTCTCAAGCTCCCGGAAATAAAGTTCTCCGTATGTTTCAAAAATTTTGCTGATCGGCATTCCCTGTTCTTTTACGATACGCTCGTCCATCTCCACAACCGGATAACCCAGCTTTTGCTTTATCGCACGTGCAATCGTGCTTTTACCGGCTCCCATAAAACCGATCAGGAAAATATTTTTCTTTCCTTTATTCATGAAAAAATTTCTCCTTTACTTCTTCTACCGGCATATCCATACCTGTATATAACCGGAATGCGGCCACTCCCTGCCACAGAAGCATTCCCTTGCCTCCAATGCAGGTACATCCTGCTTCTTTTGCTTCCCGCAACAGTTTTGTCTCTGCCGGATTATAAACCGCATCACATACAACCAATCCCGGGCGAAATGCAGATAAATCTTTTACCACACTCTGATCATCCATCGGTTTCATACCAACGATCGTCGCATTTGCAAAAATGTCACTGGATGTGATCTCCTCTGTCATCTTTGCCGTATCTGCAATGTCATATACATTGACAACAATTCCCGGCACTGCTTTTCGAATCTTTTCTGCGGTCTGAAGAGTACGCTCAAAAAATGCATCCTTAATATTGAAAATCGTGATCTCTCTGGCTCCATCTAATGCACATTGTACCTGAATGGCTGTCGCAGCTCCGCCACCGCCTGCGACCGTGATCTTTTTTCCTTTAATATCTACGCCATGGTCCTTGAGGTTGTGTACAAAGCCTTCTCCGTCCGTGATATATCCGGTCAATCTTCCGTCATCGTTGACAATTGTGTTTACAGCTCCGATAATCTGTGCTGCCGGAGACAGCTCATCCACATACTTTGCCGCCTCGGTCTTATCCGGCATCGTCACATTGATTCCACGCATATGAAACAGTTTCACCGCGTCAAGTGCTTCTTTTACCTGATCTTCTTTTACATCAAATGCAACATATGCATAATCCAGCCCCAGCTTTGCAAAGCTGTAATTGTACATTGCCGGGGAACCGGAATGTCCTACCGGCGAACCGATCAGTGCAAGTAACCCTGTATGTCCTGAAATTCTTTCTTCCATCTTTTTTCTCCTGTCCTTGTATGTTGGTTATATGATACCATAACTTTTAAATTAAGTACAACAATTCCAGTGGCCTTTGAATAAGTACCTGTGCTCTGTTTTTACGAAGGAACTCCGCATCGCGGAATCCCCACATGACCGAAACACATGGAAGTCCCGTGTTTTCCGCGGTCTGAATATCCACCTCGGAATCTCCTACATAAATGGCCTTCTTCGTGTCCGTTTTTAAAATTTTCATGGCTTTTTGTACCATATCGGGTGCCGGTTTTTTTGCCACACCTTCCATCTCACCGATTGCCGTAGTCATATAACCCCGGAAAAAACGTTCATCCAATTCTTTTACTGCCGAGTCCAGCTTATTGGATACAATTGCTGTCTTCACTCCGCGCGCCTTTAATTCAGTCAAAAGATGCATGATATCCGGATATGGCTTTGTATGATCCAGACAATGCTCCCCGTAATATTTTTTAAATTCCGCAAATGTCTCTTCAAACTTCGGGTTTTTCTCCCCATCCGGCACGGCACGCACCATCAGCATGCGCACCCCGTTTCCTACATATCTGCGCACCTGATCCAGCGTACAAGTCGGCATATTCTGTGACTCCAATGCCGCGTTGGTAGCGTTTTTTAAATCTTCCAACGAATATAACAAGGTTCCGTCCAGATCAAAGATCACACTTTTTTGCTCTTCCTGCTCACCGGAATCCCGATAGATTTCTTCAAACAGATCTTTACGCATAATCCGGATATTGTTGATCGTATCACTGCTGTCAACCATGTAATCTCCAACCCGGCCAAGTGTATACTGTTCGTTTTCATCTTTATCCCGGAACAGTTTTACCTTGCGCGCCAGCCTGCGTGCACGAACAATTGTAGTTCCCTTTGGCACGCAGACCTTTGCACATTTCATCGGTTCTACGATGATTCCTTTCTCTACATCTTTGATGGTAGGTTCATACTCTGCATTTCTCAGATCAAACTTCCAATCCGTGTAAATCCGGAATTCTTCCATAAAAGCCTCTTCATTACGAAAGAAACATTCCCCTTTCGGTCCAATGATAAAAACAATTCCTGCTTCCACTGTAGCTTTCATATCTCCCTGCAGAGTCCGCACAGTCACCTGCGTTCCCTCCGCAAAGAGATCCGTTGCCCGGACATATCCCCACGGAACGGAGCGTCTGCAGTACGTCTTTACATCCTCTGCCTCTATTCTGCAATCCTGTGCATACACAATATCGGTATTTCCCATATAGTCCCGCATACGCTGCTCGATAACAGATTTAATACCCGAAGCTGCCGGCTGTTCATGTCTTCCCTGTGCATCATACTCCATGCGCGGTGCAAAATGATGTTCTTTGCAAAACTTTAAATATTCCTGTGTCATCAATTCCATCGGAATCAGGCCACCCGCTTTTTCCAGATGTCCTCCGCCGGAACCAATTCCTTTGCACAACTCTGCCGCAAGTTCACTCGCCTTGACTTCTTTCACACAGCTTCTCACTGAAAACTTCACACCTTCTGGTTGCAGATTAAATGCCACACAGATATCAATCGCATCCACTTCCAGTACCAGATCGGAAATCAGTCCGAGAATATTCGGATCACACTGCCCCACTTTTACAATCGCGGCACGAAATTCTTCTACATAATCCGTATGAAGAAGTGCTGCTCCAGCAACTTCCAGTTCTTCCAGCGAAAGATTGGCATTGCGGAGTTTCCTCATGATTGCCGGGTCAAAGTTTGCCTCGTCACGCAGATCCCGGTCTAGCGGATGTACAATTTCCGTCAAACTTCCAGTATCCGTATATAATCCATAATACAGTGCTGTTGACAACTCACGATTACCCCGTACATCAAATCCTTCTGTTTTGAGCATATTCCAGACCAGTGTCGAGCACGCGCCCAGATTAGAACGCACCTCGGAAAGCTCTGGTAATTCCGTGCAGATCCGGTGATGGTCAATTACAGCAATATGTTCTGCTTCAAACACTGCAGAATTTCCGGAATGGTACTGGCAGTCCACCATCACCAATAACTCTGGTTTGTGCAGATAATCCACATGCTCGATTGGTATTTTCAGATCCCGGATCAGCATCACCAGATTCGTTTTCCGGATCACATTCTGCCCTCCGTAAATCAGACGTGGTTCTTTTCCTTTGGATTTCAAATACAGATAGACCCCAAATCCACATGCAATGGTATCTGCATCCGGATTGTTATGGCACTGTATTACAATATTATCATACGCTAATAACTCACTCAGTTTCATCTTAATTCCCCTTGCCTGATTGTTCTACTTGCTTTTTAGATTATATGGGAAGAAAAAGCTGCTGCGGTTCTTTTTGTCAAACATCGAATTATATTGCAGCATATGATACTTTTCAATCCATTCTTTTTCTTCTCCCTCGGCCTCATCGATATGCAAATAGCAACCTTTACTTTTGGAATAATAGCCTCTGGAATTGATGGCTGGAACAACCTCCTGCATATCTGCCAGAAACTTATTGTATGCCGGAAGCTCAATTCCAGCCCGTTCCAGTGCCATGGTAGACAGATAATCAAGACTGGTAATGTCTACCGTTTCTTCCGGTGTATCATAATTGGTCCAGATAAAAAACGGAACTGTGTACAGTTTTTCCAGCTCATCTTCCGTCAGCCCTGTGAGTCCTTTTCCATTCAGAATCGGATAAAAATTACTGTTTAAGCTTGGCTGATGATCTCCAAAGAAAATGATTTCTACCGGATCATCTACCTTTGAAAAATAACTGATCAGGTTTTTTACTGCCTCATCACTCTCGTGTACCAGGGACAGATACTGGTTGGCATCCGTATAAGAACGTCCAACTTTATAATAATTCTCCGGAAAATTGTCATAGGTTTCCGTATAACCACCGTGGTTCTGCATGGTAATTCCCATAAAGAACAGTTTTTCATTATTTTTACGGTTTTCATAACGCTTGATAATCTTATCATACAGTTCCTGGTCGGTAATATATTCCCGCAGGATCTTTGTCTGGTCAAAATAATCAATAAAGTGCATTTCGTCAAACCCGATATGCGGATACACCAGATTCCGGCTCCATCCGGTTTCATAATATGGATGCATGGCAATGCACGTATACCCGTCATCTTTCAGATTTGACACAATCGTTGTCGGAGTATCACTGATATACTGCTGATAAACAACGGATCCCATCGGAAGAAATGCCATGGAATTTCCGGACATAAATTCCCACTCCGAATTAGGAGTCTTCGCGCCAAATACCGACGAAAGTGCATATCCCTTCGTTGTATTCTCTTTCAAAGAATCGATAAACGGTGTGAGCGGCATGTTGGTCTGCAGATCCCCCAACACACTCAGATCGGAAAACGATTCATTCATAATGGCAATGATCGTCGGATTTTTTGCTTTTTCATTTGTTGTGCTGTAATCCTTTTTATCGGATTGATAGGTTTTCTCCAGTTCTTTGATCTTATCTTTGGAATATCCTTCCGGAGCAGAAATAAAACTGTCACGAATCCCCAGTACGTAATTCAACAGATATCCATTGCGATAAGTTCCCTTCTGTTCCCACGTCTCTGTGTTTACATCATAAGCATTTGCTGCAATGATCACACAACTTAAGGCAATCGCCATCACAGAAATTACCCGCATCTGAATTTTTCCGGTAAACCGGACATGCCATTTGCGGACAAAAGCAATAAACAATGCTGCCAGAAAGATCACATATACTCCACGATCGTTCAATTGCAATTTATAATTTCCTGCCACACTCAGACCGGTTCCAATGGATCTGATATCGGAAAACGTAAATTCATTTCCGCGGAACAGATATACAAAATAGTCTACAAATCCAAACGAAAGCAGCGACACATGGGCAATGATGCAGGTCAGCCCACTGTTGTTCGTAAAAATCTGCACAACAAAATAGACAATCAGACAGCAAAGCACATTTAAAAAGAGCTTCTCGTACGTTGTCCTCGTAAAGTTTTCAGGATCAAGCAGCATATACTGTATCGAAAAAGTGGTGAGACAGGAACCTCCGATAAACAGAATCAGTGTCCAGAGCCACGGACACCGGTCATCCAGTTCCAGATGCAGACTTTTTACCAGATAGTACAAAAATCCATATGCGATCAATGCAACGATGGAAAAATCAATGGTCACATACATTACGACTGCCAATATAATTGCAATCGCCGCCCATATGTTATTTTTTTTATCGTATTGAAGTTTGATTTTAAATTTTGGTTTCATGCCATTACAATACAACAAAATTCCCGGCATGTAAACCGGGAATCCTGTCTGAAATCTTAATTTTGTGTGAATTATTTCTTTTTGAAGTTTGTGTATCCCTTCTGCTTATATGGATGTGCAGCCCAGAGTTTATCTGCTGTTTCTTTCCAATCCTTTGCGTAATCTACGCACTTTCCACACAGATGCTCAACCGGCTCCTCCTGTTCTACATCTGTAGAATGAGCTCCGGTCTCATGAACCATCTTCTGTAAAATCTCCGGATTCTCAAGCATCGGACATGGACGAAGCATGTTTTCGTTGAATGGCTGGTTATCACGGTAAGCCATAAACAACGGCTGCTTCAGACACTCAAGCAGGGATTTCTCGCGGATGTTTGCTCCAGAGTAGTGAATAAATACACATGGCTCTACATCACCCTTCGGGTTAATATGACAGTAGTTACGTCCTCCGGCGATACATCCTCCAACGTATTCACCGTCGTTCTGGAAATCCATAACGAAGATTTCTTTTCCACCTTCAAATCCACGAACTTCACGCAGTCTGTGGTAAATATATTCTCTCTGCTCCTTGGTCGGCATCAGTTCCGGTGAAGCCTTCATTCCTACCGGCATCAGATGAAAATACCATGCGAAACGGCTTCCATGCTCGATCAGAAGATCAAAGAACTCATCACTGGTAACCGCATCCATATTCTTGCTTGTATAACATACACTGTTTCCAAAGATCAGTCCGTTCTCATGTAACAGATCCATTGCGTGAAGGACTTTATTGTATACACCTTCTCCACGTCGGAAATCGTTGGCATCTTCAAATCCCTCAAGGGAAATGGAAAGGGAAAGATTTCCTACACGCTTCATATCCTCGCAAAGCTTCTCATCTACAAGTGTTCCGTTTGTGTAGCAATGGAATGCGCAGTCATTGTGTTTCTCACACAGACGGATGATATCAGCCTTACGTACCAGTGGTTCTCCACCGGTCATCATATAAAAATATACGCCCAGTTCCTTACCCTGTGTAACAATGTTGTCTAACTCATCAAATGTCAGATTTAATTTATGACCATACTCTGCTGCCCAACATCCTGTACAATGGAGGTTGCATGCACTGGTCGGGTCCATAAGAATGAGCCACGGAATATTGCAGTTCTCAATTTCTCTCATTTTACGAATCTTCTTGGTTCCTGCAAACGCTGCCTGATATCCAAGATTCAGTGCTGTCATCTTGGCAACATGCGGATCTGTCTCATCCAGAAGACGATTTACATAACGCATCCACTTGCTGTCCGGATTCTGAATCATTTTCTTTGCGCCTTCGTATGCCTCAGAACGGAAATTGCTTCCCATAAACTTCTGTGCGAGGTTTACAATATTGAGCAAACCTTTCTCTCTGTCCTTATTCAGACTCTTTAACGTAGCATCGATAGCGAGCGAAAACGCCTGTCTTTCTGCCGCATCTTTTAAACTTGCCATTTTCTTACTCCTCCGTTTTCTTTCTTGTGTAAATAAATCATAAGATATTTCATCCATTGGAAGTATAGTTGTTTTTCCACCGAATGAACATATTCAATCACAAAACCATGTATGTTTGCAATATACAATCTTCTGAAAATGTCTAAAAAAACATGATTTGTGGATTTTTCCAACGATTTTTGGATATAATTTTTGTTGCAGACTCAAAACGTAGTTTTGAATACTACGTGACATTATACCACTATCTTATGTAAAGTCAACCTAAAATATTTACATCTGCTGAAAATTGACCGAAGCAATAAAATATACTATAATGCTGTTGTTTCTTTAAAAAATTGATTATTTACTGAAGATTGGAGTGATTGTATGCCGGGTTTTACCACCCACTATCTGTTTGGCATAGACGCATGCAGACGTCTGACCTCCACATCCATGCACAATATGATCCGACGCGATCACAGCGCATATGCACTTGGTCTGCAGGGACCTGATCTGTTTTTTTACTATCTTCCCTCTTACCTGATGCATCGAAAAAATATTGGAGATCTGGCACATCGCAAGGATACTGTCCAGTTCTTTGCCAATCTGCTGCAAAGCCGCAAACTTTTTGCAGGGAAAAAACATTCCCTCTCTATTGCAGACGCTTACATCTGTGGATTTATGGGTCATTACACACTGGATTGTACGATTCATCCCTATGTATATGCATTTACAGGCTATAATGCCCAGACCCCACCTTCCAATACGGAATATTTTGGTCAGCATGCTTATTTCGAAACGGAACTCGATTCCGAACTTTTATATGAGAAAAAGCATCTGTATCCTTCCCAATTTCATCAGAACGCAACGATTCGTCTGACGACGCTCCAGCGGAAAGTCATTGTGCGAATGCTGTGTTACGCATACCGGAACACCTATCCGGATATTTCCGTGAGTGAACTTTTCCTGAGCGGTGCACCATTCTGGATGAAACTTGGAACCCATTTACTGAATGATCCAAGTGGCCAGAAGAAAGTATTATCCCGTCTCATCGAGAAAATTTTCCTTGGACGTGCTTTTTTATCACCGATGGTTGCCAGCGATTATTATCGTTTTATAAAAGATCCGATGAATCTGCACCACCGCGTCTGGATTCATCCATGGACAAAGAAATCTTCCACGGCTTCTTTTCCAGAGCTTTATGATCAGGCTGAAAAAATTTATCATCAACGTCTGGTCCAATACGCGCATCTGCAGCACTCTGGTTTCCCGCAAAAAGAAACCGCACGCTTTCTGTCCGCGTACGGTAATCTTTCGTTTCTGAGTGGTCTGCCTTGTGATGAATAAAAGAGTTTCTTCCTATTATATAAGAGACATATGATTATAATATAATCTGATTTTGGAAATCCGCAATCTGCTGACAGATAATTTCCATCAAACGCGTGCGTGCTTCCACGCTTGCCCAGCCAATATGAGGAGTGATAATCAGCTTTTCGCTGTCTTTGATTTTGCGAAGCGGATTATCCTTCCGCATTGGTTCTGCGGAAAGGACATCCAGCCCCGCACCCGCGATTTCTCCGGCCTCAAGCGCATCCGCCAGATCCTGTTCCACAACAATCGGTCCTCGTCCAAGATTCAAAAAAACTGCAGACGATTTCATTTCCCGAAATGCTTCCCGGTTCATGAGTCCCCGCGTATTTTTATCAAGAGGTGCATGAACAGAAACAATATCTGATTGTTCCAACAACACATCAAATTCCACACGTTCATATCCCTGCTGAGAATTCTTACCGGAAGTGGAATAATAGATCACCCGGCATCCGAATGCCTTTGCAATATCCGCCACACGTCTCCCGATATTTCCCAGACCAATGATTCCCCAGGTTTTTCCGCTCAGCTCATGAAACCTTTTCTCAAAATGGGTAAACATAACATCTCCCACATATTTCTCCGATTTGACATACTGATCATAATACGCAAGCTTTTCCCAAAGATAAAACAGCATGGCAAACGTATGCTGGGCTACGCTTTCCGTGGAGTATCCTGCGACATTACGCCATTCTATGCCACGGCTTTTTAAATATTCCTTATCCAGATTGTTTGTTCCCGTTGCCGTCACACAGACAAGTTTCAGTTTTTTTGCTTTTCCAATCGAATGCTCATTAATCTCCACTTTGTTTAACACGATCACGTCTGCATCCACGGTCCGTTCCAAAGCTTCTTCTGTAGTGGAAAAATTATATGTTACCACCTCTCCCAGTTTTTCAAATGCAGACAGATCAATATCATCTCCAATTGTTTTTGCATCCAAAAATACGATTTTCATTTTATCCTCCTACCCTATTCTGATTCCAAAAGAAAAAGAGGCTGCCTTTTCTAACATCCTCTTCCCCTTTACATCCTGTATTTATATCTATGCAATCGAAAATGCATAGACCGTTTTTGTATCATATGATTTTCCGGCTTCTGTCAATGGTGTTGTAAAATTTGGCTCATTGATGGAATTTGGAAAATACTGTGTTTCCAGACAAAAAGCATCCCGCTCTTTGCATACTGCTCCGCCCTGCACTTTCTGTCCCTGAATGAAATTCGCCGTGTAAAGCTGCATCCCGATACAATCTGTGATCACATCCATTTTTATGCCACTCTTTGTACTGTATGCGGTGGCAATCTTTTCAAGTCCGGCGCGTTCCTTATCCAGAACAAAATTATGATCGTATCCATGGCCGTAAGAAAGCTGATCATTTGCCTGCTCAATATCTCTGCCCATCGGCTTTGCTTCCCGGAAATCAAACGGTGTTCCATCCACCGAAGCAATCTCACCGGTCGGAATGGATTTTGCATCAATTACCGGTGTGTAATGAGACGCGCGGATCTGCAGAATCTGTTCCATGGCACTGCCGCTTCCGGCACCATTCAGATTGAAATATGCATGATTTGTCATGTTAAAAATCGTTGTCTTATCCGCTGTTGCATGATATGTAATGGAAAGTTCGTTCGCTTCAGTTACTTCATACGTTACTTTCATAACTGCATTCCCCGGATATCCCTGCTGACCTTCTGCATCCTTAATTACAAATGTAATTTTGTCTGCCGTCTGTTCCTCAGCATCCCACAGACGTCTTGAAGTCGCCTGTGAACCACTGTGCAGATTATTTTCATTATCGTTTTTCTCAAGCTGATAGGTAACTCCATCGATCACAATTTCCGCATTTGCAATACGATTGCAGTTTCTTCCAACAACTGCTCCAAAACTGGCCATCTGCTGCTGATAAGTCTCTGCATTTTCATAACCAAGGACCACATCTGTATTTTTTCCGTCCTTATCTTTTACCACAAGTGATACAATGGATGCTCCAAAATCTGTAATCTGTGCATACATCCCCTTCGTATTGGAAATAGTATAAAGCGTTGCCTCTTCTCCATCTGCAAGCTTTCCAAATGTTTTTCGTTCCATAACTGTAATTGCCTCCTGAATTCATCTACTCTGTTCCTGTCTATATAAAATATTTTACCTTGTTTGGGTTAAGAAGTAAAGAACAAGTGCCGATGTAAATAGTAAAAATATAGAAATTATAACCTTTTTAAGAAAGGATGTTTATTATGTCCACAAAAGTTTCCTCTGGGGTATCATTATCCACGAATTATTTTTTAAGAAATTTCTATACCAACAATCAGAAAGCAGCCAAAACCTCCGGCCGGTCCGGTTACAGTAATGTGGAGCTTTCCTACGAAGACAGCCGTGCTTTAAACAGGGCTGCCAAGCGGCTTTCCAAAAGTGATTTTGGTTCCGACACGGATGAGAAAGACGATGATCTCAATGATACATCGAAGGCTGCCATTGAAGCCTTTGTGGATACTTACAATTATACGGTCACTTCCGGGAAATCCAGTTCCGACTACGAAACCAAACGTTATGTCAAGCAGCTTAACACGCTGAGTAAAAAACACGCAGACGAACTGGAAGATTTAGGTATCACGATAAACAGTGATGGCACTTTGGATCTCAACAAAGACCTTCTGAAAACCGCCAATAATTCCAAGGCACGAAAGCTGCTCTCTCCGGATCAGGAATATCCGCAGAAGCTCGTCAAGCTTTCCCGTAAGATGAATTCCGCTGTACAGGAGAACATTATGTCCTTGATCAGCACGCAGAATATGCATATTGACATCTCCTTATAAAACGCAAAACAAAAGTAGGTGATACGGTTCGTATCACCTGCTTTTTTTATTTCACTGTTCTTATAGGAACTCATCTTCTTTTGGCCAGAGATCTCCCTCATTTAATCCGTGCTCAGTCAGCCAGCTGTCCTCCACAGAAAAACAGGTTTCTTCTTCTTTTTCATTGATCAGAGTCACCGACACCTTCGGCCGCTGCCCTTCTGTTAGTTCCTCACACCCATACTCTCCGTCAAAAATATGCTTGATCTTCCACATATGACACTCCTTTTTTCCAGACATTAAAAGATTTTTCTAAAATCGAACGCTTTCTATTGTACCACATGTTCCTTCACAATCACAGTTGTCATATATCCTTTTGCCTGTTCCAGTTCATCCAGGCCACAATACACCTGTTCATTCTCCATGCCGCAATTGGATATTCCATAAATGTCCTGGTGCACTCTGCTCTCTTTATCCTGCATCGATTCCCGGAGCACCCGTAATAACTCTTCGAGTTTTTTCCCGGATTTCATATAAATGCGTGTACCATGAAAACCGAGTGACTCACGCACGTCATACGCCGCCGGAATAATATGGATTTCCTCATCTTTTTCTCCCAGAGAAATCCCCAGTCTTGCCGCTACTGCACAAAACGACGGCACACCACTTACGATCCGCGCCTCCCAGCCGGCATCTGCCGCACATCTGTGCATATACATATAGGTAGAATATATCCCCGGATCTCCAATTGTGAGCATTCCTACCCGCAGTCCCTGCCGGAGATAATCTTCCACAGCATCATAAATCCGTTTGTGTGCCAGTTCCAGTTTCTGTGCATCTTTGATCATCGGAAATGGCATGCAAAGAAGTGGCATATCTGCAATTTCCGGACAAACCTGCTCCACGATCCGATACGCATAACATTCCTCTTTTGACACTGCCGGAAGCACAATGAGATCACAGCTGCGAATCGTTTCCAATGCCTGTATGGTCATAAGTTTCGGATCTCCCGGTCCCACACCGATTCCATAAAGGATACCCGGACGATTTTCTGTTGTTAAATCACAAAATAATTTTTTCGTTACCTGTCGCAAATGAGTCAGATACACCTCCCGGACAGCCGGATACTCCCCAATTCCCCGAATCACACATTCCGGCTGGTATCCGGCCGTCTGCAATTTTCCGGCAAAGGAATCCGCATCCGGCTGCTCCCCGTCCTGCATGCCGCCTGCCATATCATTATTTGCATGGTCTCCCGCCACCAGCATAAACGGTGTAAGAAGCACTTTCCCGTTCTGTCTGCTCTGCAGCCCGGACTTCATCCGTGCAATCACGTCTTCAATGGTAATACTTCCCTCCACTGTTGCGATATAGATTTCATGCTTTGCATAAGCACGCAGCGACTGTTCCATCATCGCATAACTGGCATCTGCCGCATGTTCGGTTCCATGCCCCATCAAAATCAATGGGAAATCTCCCACCTCTTCCTTCAGCGACTCCCACAGTGCTTTTGCCACATCCTCATAATCCTGCGGTTTTGCCAAAAGCGCATCGGCAACTGCAATCTGTTCGAAAGCACCGGCATATTTTTTCGCCACTTCCTTGAGTCTGTGATTTTCAATTCCGTCAATCACATGGGTAGGAAATACAGCTACATGCGTCACTCCCTGTTTTTTCATGCTTTCAAGAGCTTCCGTCGGACTCTTTGCTTCTATATGCTCGCGCTTTTTCATTGCGTTACGCACAATCGTACTCGAGACGGCTTCCTCTACCACGGCATCCGGATACAATGCCCGGACCTGCCGCGTGATGGCTGCAATATTTTTCTGCCGGGTATCCGGATAGGTTGTTCCAAAACTCACAATTAAAATTGCTTTTTTCATGTTATTTTGCATTCCTCTCTCTGTGATATAAGCGTGCTGCCTGTACAAAGTGTTCCACAAATGCCGGATTGGACGGGTAATACAAATGTGGATAACCCCACCAGTTTCTGTCGTCCTCGTGGATACATGTCCAGGATGTTCCGCTTACCGGTTTGACCGCCACGCAGCTTTCTCCGTTGTTATCACTGTCATAGTAATGAAATTCATGTGCACGGACAGGTTTTCCCGCCAGGAAATGAGACGTCTGTTCCGTCACATTCACATAGCCAAAACGTACAAGTTTTCCCCGGTTATGACAGCTGCCCATTATGATACCTGCCATCGGCCAGTTTTCCCCTTCTTCATCTGTCATGGATTCATGCAGATACATAAACCCGCCGCACTCTGCCACGGACGGCATACCATTTTCAATTGCCTCCCGGATGGAATTGCGCATGGAGACATTTTCCGAAAGTTGCCGGGCACACAGCTCCGGATAGCCTCCTCCCAGAAGAAGCGCATCCGCTTCCTCTGGAATTTTTTCCTGTCCAAGCGGTGAAAACCAGACGAGTTTTCCACCATACGCTTCCAGAAGCCGCAGGTTATCCTCATAATAAAAACAAAATGCCTCATCTTTTGCAACTGCAATAACCGGACATTCCTCCTGCTGTTTTTTCTTTTTCTGTAAAACCCCTTTGTCTTTTCCCGGTTCCTGTAATTTAGGCAGTTTCGTTTTTCCGTCCCGAAACGCATGTAAAAGTGCCCAGCTTTGCAACAGCTGCAGCATCCGATCCAGATCTGCGGTCTCTTCCAGTTTTTCCGCAGCCTGATTGACCTGCTTGCGCAGACCTTCCATTTCCTGTGGCATTTTCAAACCCAGATGCCGGCTCTCCAGATGCAGATTTTTCTGTACCGGAAAACATCCCAGCACCGGAAGGCCCAGTTCTTTCTCAATCACCGGCGTCATTGTCCGGCAGAACCCTTCCGATGTGCGGTTTAATATCACACCAATGATCCGGTGATCCCTGTCATACTGTAATATCCCTGCCAGAAGTGCCACCATCGTGCGCCCCATCCCACGGGCATCCAGCACAAGCACAACCGGCAGATCCAGAGTCTGCGCCAGGTGATAGGCAGAGCCCTCTTTTTGTGTGCCCCCAAGACCATCGTATAATCCCATCGCTCCCTCGATCACCGAATAGGTGAAGTTCTCCCGGTCATATCCATACAGTTCCCGGATCTGATCTGCCCCTGAAAAAAACGTATCCAGATTGCGCGACGGTACACCAATCACCTGACGGTGAAACATGGGATCAATATAGTCCGGTCCGCTTTTGAACGCACGAACTGCAAATTTTCTGTTTTTCATTGCTGCCAGCAACGCACAGGTGATTGTCGTTTTTCCACTGCCACTTTGCGGCGCTGCCAGTACCATTCCACTGTGTAACATAGTTCTCTCCTCATTATGCCATCGTCAGCACACAGATATATACTGGGTTCTCAGCCTGCATCAGATGATAGGTTCCCACGGTTTTTGCTCTGCTGACCTGCACCTGTATGATTTCTGTCTGCATTTTCCCTGCAGCAAGTTCTGTAATCTGAGCCACGGTTTCAAGACTTATGGCATTGACAACCACACGTGTCCGTGGATTCTTCTCCCAGATGACATGCAGAATATCCGCAAGGCGTCCACTGCTTCCCCCAATAAATACATGTGTCGGAGGTTCCAGGGATTCCAATATTTCCGGTGCTTTCCCATCCACCGGAATCACATTTGCCAGATGAAATTTTTCCAGATTCCGGCGCAGAAGCTGCTGTGCTGTGGCTTTTTGCTCAATGGCGTACACACGAATCCCCGGACTGCATTTTGCGCACTCCACTGCAATTGATCCGGTACCGCTCCCCACATCATATACCACAGCATCTTCCGTCAGGCCAAGTTTACATAAGGAAAGCGCGCGCACTTCTTCCTTGGTCATCGGAACTGTTTTTTCCCCTTCCACGACACGCAAAAATGATTCATCGGACATTCCCGGAACAAGACGTCTTTTTTGCACATTTTCATTGCATAACAACAGGGTATACAGGCCCTCTTCTTTTGTATTTTTTGCCTCTTCATACGATAGCTCGCGGATTTTTTCTCTGTCATAAGAGAGCTGAAATCCAGCAATCATGCGGGTTTGCGTCAATTTTTCTTCTTCTATCCAGCATCCGATCCGTCGGACATCCTCCACCCCGGAAACCAGCAGAAACGTCTTGGGAAAATGCCGGATTGCATCGAGAACGAGCTCTCTGGTCTCCGCGGTATCCTTTTTCCCATGAATACTTAAAATTTTTGCATCCTGCCAGGCAATTCCTGTTGCCGCAGAGAGGTAGGAAACGGATGAAATTCCTGGAAAAATACGAATTTTTTTGTAATTATTTTTATTTAATTCTGTTTTTATTTTTTCTGTTCCACTGTAAAATCCAGTATCTCCGGAAAATAATATGGAGACTTTCAGTTTCTGGCCATCCATTTGGGATTCCTTTTGTCTTAAAACCGGTAAAATATCTTTTGCGAGATAAAAAGGATAGGTTTCCTTACTGTTTTCCACCACTTCGAGCATCCGTTCTGCCCCAAAAACCACATCAGACTCTTCCAGCGCTCTTTTTGCTTCCTGTGTCAGTGTCGCTGCACTCATACCGATGCCAATCAGGGAAATTTCCACCTCCGGACGACCGGAAATCGTATGTCCAAGCAGACGGGAAAGTGTTTCGGTTACCTGTGCATAAGACATTCCCTGTTCCTGTTCCTGTTTCCCGATCACGCATGCCGTAATACCTGCTTTCTGCGCTGCCGCAAGTTTTTCCTGAAATCCGCTGTGCGCACCGCTGGCTTTTGTAACCAGATAGCGGATCGAAAACTGATGGATCATTGCCAGATTCATTTCCTCCGAAAACGGGCCCTGCATCGCAAGAATCTGCTTTCCGCGGATACCCGCCTTTTCACAGAGACCGATACTCTCCAATCCGGGAAGCACACGCACAAACAAACGCTCCTTCAGGGGTGCAAATACCGCCAGCTCTTTGCTTCCGGTTGTCAGAAGAATGTTTCCGGATGTGTCCGTAAGTGCCTGGACACAGCTTTCATAATCGGCAAACACATGCACGGTTCCAGCGCGCTCTTTCATGCCTTCGTTTTCCGGTATGCTACAGATTCCATCGTCCATTCGCCGCTGGAGCCGCAGATATGGAATTCCACTTCCTTTTGTACTCTCCCGGATGTTGGCAGACACTTCTGTGGCAAACGGATGCGTAGCATCCACGACTGCCGCATAGTTGTTCTGTCCGTTTTTTTTCAGCAGGGCGCGCATTTCCTCTACGTCCAGTCTTCCTACACAGACCTTCACCCCGGCAAGTTCCGGCATGACCATCTGACCGTATTCGGTTGCTACATGCACATCACAGGCAATATGTGCCCGTGAAAGTTCCTGTGCGAGAAGACGACCTTCCGTTGTTCCCGCATAAATTAACACTTTCTCTGCCATCTTATTCCTCTTCCCCGTTTTCTGCTGCTATATATGGTATCCTCTCGGTGTCACAAGCTTTCCATCAATAATTTTTGTCTGGGAATTCCCGATAAATACCGTGGTAAACATGTTCACCGGTGTATGCACCAGTTCCTCCATGGGAAGTGTTACGGCTTTCGTATCATCGCGTCCGATATTTTCCACATACCCACAGGCACGCTCCGGTTCCACCCCGTGTTCCATCAGAATTCTGCAGGCACGCTCCAGATAGTCTGCCCGTTTATGGCTCGACGGATTATAAATTGCCATTGCAAAATCTCCCTCTGCCGCTGCAATCAGCCGCTTTTTAATCCTCTCCCACGGGGTGAGAAGATCACTCAGGCTGATCACGCAAAAATCATGGTTGAGAGGAGCCCCAAGCACTGCCGCACCGCTGCTTGCTGCTGTTATTCCGGGAATTACTTCAATGATACAATCATCATATAATTTTCCGATTTCCAGCATCAGGGATGCCATCCCGTAAATTCCGGCATCTCCGCTGCAGATCAATGCCACTTTTTTGCCTTCTCTTGCCTTCTCGAAACACATCTGGCAGCGTTCCCGCTCCTGCCGCATCGGTGTAGACAATAATTCTTTGCACCCGAACCGTTCCCCAAGCAATTTCAGATATACGGTATAACCGATGATCACATCACTGGCTTCCAGCACCTGCATGGCTTCCTGCGTCATCATATTTTCCTGTCCCGGTCCCATACCGACCACATAAATCCGGTGTTTCATTTCTTTCTCCTTCCTTTCGTTTCACACAAACTGCAATACGATTTTCTCCCGTTTTGCCACGGCAATTGTCACGCCATCCATAGCCTGCTTATGTATCAGCAAACTACCTCCGTCTGCTGCAGCGACCGCAGCACGCTCACATACGTTATCCACTCCCACGGTTCGGGATACAAACGCGGATGCGGTGAAATCACCCGGCACTTTTTTCAGTTCTCCGGCAGAAAAAACGACAAACGGTACCCGCAAATGCTGTGCCAGTTCCTGCAGACCGGGTTCTTTTTCCTTCACATCAACCGATGCCAGGGCATAGATATCATCCAGGTCTATTTTTCTGCTATCCACCAATGTTTTTATCATTTGTTTTATCTCGTTATAACTTTTATTTTTTCTGCATCCCATGCCAAGTACGGCTGTTTTCGGAGCTAAAACAAGCGTTTTACGGTCTTCCTGTGGCTCTTTTTTTGTAATCCACACATCCACAGCATGTTCCGCCTGTGCTTCGTTCCACGAAATCAGCTTTACTTCCTTTGGCGGCTGTAATTCTGCCATCTCCTCCGGGGACATGCATGCCGGATCTACCGCCATCACAATGATTTCACCCTGTAACAGTTTTCCAGACACATGCCGGATCGCTTCGGGGTTACACACCCGCAGGCCATTTTTTCTTGCAAACACATCAACGGCAAAAAGCCCATTCACGTCTGTTGCCGTCGTCACAACCGCAGCGGAATGCAATGATTCTGCGATCTGCTGCGCCAGTTCATTGGCACCACCCAGATGTCCGGACAACACCGGAATCACAAACTGTCCGGCCTCATCCAGCACCAGTACCGGACTGTCCACGGTTTTGTGGCGGATCAAAGGTGCGATGGCCCGTACGGCAATCCCGAGAGCTCCAATGAAAATCACGGGAAACTGTTGTGCAAAAGCCTCCTCCAGAAAATCCGGAAGTGACCGGTTTCCTCTTTCTCTTATCTGTATCTTTGAAACCGCAGGGTGACCACCGTAACGGCTCTGCCAAAATCCATACGAAACAGAAAGTGAAAGTTCTGTGATTCGTGCCGCAAGCTCTCTTCCACGTTCCGAAAACCAGGTCATATACAGGATCATTCCGGTAACTCCTTTCCCGCATGGATGTTACACATTACTCCCTCATTTTCTACAGTGTTTTGGGTTTTTGCCTTGCGGAATTCAGTTGTAAAATCCGGCGCGTAGAGTCTGGAGCGCGTATAATGCTGATTTGATATTACATCTCCGACCAGCACCAGAGCGGTTTTGGTAATATTATGTTTCTTTGCCACCGCCGCCAGCTCCTGCACAGTACAGATATATGCTTCCTCGTCCGGCCAGGTTGCCTTGTACACCAGCGCTGCAGGAGTATCCGGCTCATATCCTCCATTTACAAGGCGCCGTGATAATTCCTCCAGCATTCCGGTACTCAGATAAATTGCCATGGAAGCATGGTGTGCGGCAAAACTCTCAATACTCTCCTTTTCCGGCACCGCCGTCCTTCCGGCCATCCGGGTGATGATCAGTGACTGTGACACATCCGGAAGGGTATATTCCAGATTCAGCGATGCCGCTGCTCCAAAACAGGCACTCACACCCGGACAACTCTCATACGCAATCCCCTTCTGATCGAGAATATCCATCTGTTCCCGCACCGCTCCGTATATACTGGGTTCTCCCGTATGAAGTCGAATCGTGATTAAATTATTTTTTTCTGCCTGTTCCATCACCGAAATAACCTCTTCAAGTGTCATTTTGGCGCTGTTATGAATCTCACAGCCCTCTTTTGCATAATCGAGAAGCTGTGGATTGACCAGCGAACCGGCATAGATGATGACATCTGCTTTCTGCAGCAGACGCATTCCCCGCACAGTAATCAGATCCGGTGCTCCGCTTCCTGCTCCGACAAAATAAATCATAGCAACCTCCTGAGTAATTCTTCTGCTTTTGCAGTCATCCCAAGCAGCCCGTAGGTATTGGAATAGACAATACACTCGATCTGTAACCGACCGGCCGCACGTTTTTTCAGATAGAAATCAATTTTTTTCATGATATCTTCCATAACATCTTCTTTTTTACCTTCGGCATCAATAAACGCAAGTGCTTCCTCGGTTGTGACGCAATCTAAAATCTTCTTTAAACATTCTAAAGATACATTTTCACGGATGCCGGCTGCCGCTAAAAGTTCCATCCGACAATCTCCCTCATGGGAATGGGTGTTCATAATGCCTCCCGCCACCTTAATCAGTTTTCCAATATGTCCGGTCAGAAGCATTGCACAAAATCCCAGTTCCGCCGCCATATCGATCGTCTCACCGATAAAATTACTGCATTTCACACTGCGGTCAAGATCATATCCATAGGTCTGCTGCATGAAATCCAGTCCATAATTTCCCGGTGAAACCGCCGCAATGGTCTGCCCTTCTGCACGCTGCTGGCGGAGTTCCACACGAATGGTCTCCTTAAGTGCCTGACTGCTCATCGGTTCCACAATTCCTGTCGTCCCCAGTATTGAGATTCCCCCGACAATCCCCAGTCTTGGATTAAACGTACGCTCTGCAAGTGCTTCCCCATCCGGCACAGAAATCAGAATATGCAGTGTTCCGTGAAAATCACAAATCCGGCACACTTCCTGCACTTCCCGGGTGATCATTTCCCGCGGCACATGATTGATTGCGGCATTGCCTACGGGCTGATCCAGTCCGGGTCTCGTCACACGGCCCACACCCTTTCCTCCGTCAATCTGCAGAAGTTCTTTTTCTCCATCCCCACGGTTGTCCGCGGTGACCGTGGCACAGATTTTACTTCCGCTGGTCACATCCGGATCATCGCCGCCATCCTTGACCACAGCGCAGGAAACCTGAGATTCCCCGCGCACGATATCCGTCACTTCCGCGGTGTATGGGATTCCTTTTGGAGTCTCAATCGTTATACAATTTTTTATTTTACCCGTCAGAAGCATATATGCCGCAGCCTTTGCAGCTGCTGCAGCACAGCTGCCGGTTGTAAATCCGTACCTCACACCAGATACGCCTCCTTCTTTCCTTTATACCGGCCGGATCTGATATAACAGTGCGTTTACGATTGCTGCCGCTACATTGCTGCCGCCTTTTCTACCGCGGTTGACAATATGCGGCACATCGGTTTTTAAAATCAGTTCTTTTGCTGCCTCTACATTTACAAATCCCACCGGAACTCCAATAATAAATGCAGGACGCCAATCACTTTTCTGCATCAGTTCATAGAGCGAAATCAATGCCGTCGGCGCATTTCCCACGGCAAAAATTACAGGTTTGTCAATATTTGCTGCATGTTCCATGCTGACCGTCGCACGTGTCACCTGCCGCGCCTTTGCCTCCCGCGCCACATCCTCATCTGCCATAAAACAATGCACCGTTCCTCCAAATTCCCCTAACCGTTTTTTGTTGATGCCTGCAAGCGCCATATTGGTATCCGTGACAATGTCAGCGCCACCTGCAATCAGTTCTTTGGCAATCTGCACGGCATGGGGAGAATACGTCATCGTCTTTGCATAATCAAAATCCGCACTTGTATGGATCACGCGCTTTGTCACCGGCTCCTGTTCCGGTGGAAGCACGATACCACGCTCCTTTAGTTCTTCCCCTATGATGGCAAAACTTCGTTTTTCAATCTCTCCCGGAAGAACATATTCAATGTTTTCCATAACGTTTTTCTTCCCCTTTCTTCTTTATATCCAGCAATGCCTCAATCAGTTGTACATTTTCCGGATGACCTTTTACGGCAATTCTGTAAAAGTCCTGTCCCAGTCCTGTATAGTTTGCGCAGTTTCGGATCAGAATTCCTCTTTCCAGCAATAATCTGTACAGTGGAATTTGTGTTTTCAGCAACAAAAAATTAGCTTCAGAAGGAAAAATTTTCATTTGATCTCCAAATATTTTTGTTAACTCGTGTTTTAAAAAGTGCTTTTCTTCCTGAATCAGCCCGATCGTATCCATCAGATACTTTCTACGACTCCAACCAGGAAGCGAATCATTCAGAATGTCCATGCCGATCCGCTGCGCAACCACAGATACATTCCACTCCGGCAGCTGATGCGCAATTTTTTCACAGATATCTTTCTGCGCCAGCAGATACCCCAGCCGGATTCCCGGAATCGCATAGATCTTTGTATATGCACGCACCACAATCAGATGCGGATATTTCCGGATCCAGGAAACATATCCTTCCGTCCCCGTGAATGCAATGAAACATTCGTCCAGCACCACAGTAATCTGTTTCTTTTCACACACGTCAAGAAGCGTCTCCAAAAGAGACGCTTCCATTTTGTTTCCCGCCGGATTCGCTGGATTCGCCAAAAATAATAAGCTGATTCCATCCAGCTGCCTGCACAATGACTCCATCTGTGCCATATCCATGGCAAAATTATTTTCTTCCCGCAACGGAATACTGCATATCTCGGCTCCCACTGTCTGAGCCGCCCAGGCATATCCCGAAAAAGAAGGAGCCAAAATGCCCACCCGCTTCGGGCGCAGTGCATGCACAATCGCAACAAATAATTCGGATGCTCCGTTGCCACACACTACTTCTTCTGTTGAAAAACCATAAAGTGCTGCAAGCCGTTCCCGCAACAGCACATTGTCATACTGTGGATAACGGTTGCTGTGAACCGCCGCTTCCGCCATCCGTTTCTGCAATATCTCCGGCAGCGGCAGCGGATTGGTATTTACAGAAAAATCATATGTGATCTGATTTTGATAAATATCCCCACCGTGTGCGGCCACTGTCATGCTGCGTGTTCTCCTTCTTTCATGTTTTCCCGTATCTGCATTACTGCTTTTCTTCCTATTTTACTACAGGAATTCTTTGATTCCAAGGGAAAATCACACAAACCATTTTTATTGTAGATCTCCAGCCAGCTCCTGCATCAGATGATGTACCGTAGTGATCTCATGAATCCGCCCCGTATTCGCCCCACAGAATACCAGACCGTTTTCCACATCCCCGCGCACGGCATCGATCAACGCTTTCGTAATACAGTAAGGAACTTTCTGCGGACTGCATTTTTCCAGACAGTTGTAACATTTACTGACTGGCAGCTTTGCGCGCTTTACACGATCGATAAACTTATTGCGCAATGCACGTCCCGGCATACCGACCGGGCTTTGGATAATCTCAATATTTTCCTCACTGGCGTGAATATACGCCTCCTTGTATGCCTCCGATGCATCACATTCTTCGGTTGCGACAAAGCGGCTGGCAATCTGCACACCATCCGCGCCGAGATCCAGCGCATGCGAAATATCTTTCTGATCAAATATCCCGCCGGCCACAATGACCGGAATATTTTTCTGATACCGCTGTTCGTATTCCTTTTTGCAGTCGATAATCTGCCGGATCTCTCCGTCAAAATTAATGGCATCCATATGTGCCAGCTGTTCATTGGAAAACCCCAGATGCCCGCCGGCTTTCGGTCCCTCCACTACAATAAAGTCCGCCGTGCGGTCATAGCGGTGCGCCCACATCTTCAATATCAGCTGGGTTGCACGCTTCGAGGATACAATCGGAGCTATCTTTGTCCGGCAGGTTCTACTGACAAGCTCCGGCAGATTCATGGGAAGCCCGGCTCCACTGATAATCACATCTGCCCCTGCCGCAACTGCTGCCTGGACATGCTCTTTGTAATGCTTTAATGCAACCATAATATTGACACCCACAAGTCCGTTTCCACAGGCAAGCTCCTTTGCTTTCCGGATATGTTTTTTGATGGCTTTTAAGTTACAGCCTGCCTGATCATTCTCGAAGCCTTCTTCATCGTAGCCGATCTGCGCAGTAGAAATGATACCGACACCACCCTCCTTTGCCACCGCTCCCGCCAGATGGCTTCTGCTGATTCCTACCCCCATGCCACCCTGGATGATCGGAATTTTTGCAATCAGATCCCCGATCTGCAGTTGTTTCAACTTTGATGTATATGTGCTTATCATGCACGTTTCCTCCATATTTCAAAATTGTTTGACTATCAAACAATTTTCAGTATATGGCAATGTGGTTTCTTTGTCAACATGTATTTGTTTTCATTTCTTTTATACGTAGTTTTATTTACTACTTCCATATCTGATATTTCTTCTAAATGCAAAAACCGTGGGTTTCCGATTTCACTGAAATCCTGAAAACCCACGGTATCTGGCATGTCGTCTTATCCTTTGACAGCCCCCACAATTCCGTTTGCAAAACTTTTCTGCAGAACAAGGAAGAGGATGCCCGTCGGAAGAGAACAGATGAGTACTCCGAGCATAAGCACACCGTAATCAATGCTGTAGCCGCTGGAGAGGTTTGCAACCAGCATCGGCATGGTCTGGGAGGAATCATCCATCATAATAACCTTTGGCCATAAGTAATTGTTGCATGATGATACGCACCAGGGGCAGATCGGTCGGGTCAAGGGTAAGCATTGGTATTCCCGTCTTTTGATACACCTGCTGGCCGATCTCCATATAGCGTGACCAGGTCAGATTCTGCATATCAGCCTCGGAAAATCCCGCCTGTTCTAAAATATCCAGACGGTAAAACAGAGCCGCTGTTCCACAGTCAAACGGATTCCATAGGACTTTCCATCATGTTCTACCAGTTTGCGTTTATAATCCACATACTTGTCATAATCCACACGGTCATCCAGCGCAACAAATTCCTCTTCATAATTTTGCAACATATGATGCGGCAAATACCTTTTGCAGTTCTTCTCCTGTTTTTGTTTCCCCGAGCAGCAATTCTTTGAGCAGTTCCTCCGCGGTTTCCCCGGTCATTGCATGATCCGGATGCCAGCCGGGAATCCGCGCTGCCGCTTTTTGAAGCACGCCAAGAAGCTCATGCGGTGTGAGGGTTGGCTTTAAGATATAATCCACCACCCCCTGCATGAGCGTCTGCTTTACATATTCAAAATTATCGTATCCACTGAGAATGATCATCTGGATGTGCGGATAGCGGTGATGTACCGCCACCGTAAAATCGACACCGTCCATCAGCGGCATTACAACGTCACTGATAACAATCTGTGGCTGAAGCTTTTCGATCTGATCCATGGCATCTTTACCATTTGCAGCTTCCCCCATAGTAAACATTCCCCCAAAAACGGTCTTATCCTCTATCGTGCATTTGCCGGCTCCACGTTGACCGACTTTCCTTTGATCTTTACATTTTTCATGGCTTTTAATACATCTTTTCCATACTCCTGCGGCACCTCGACAAATGTGTAATTATCATACATGTCAATTGCCCCCACAAGTTTGCCCGGAATCTTTGCCTCTCCGGCTACAGCCCCGAGAATATCTCCCGGGCGGATCCGCTGGCTCTTTCCGATGTTAATGAACAGACGTACCATCCCTTCCTCGGCTCCGGTATCTCCTGCTAATGCATCATCAAATTCGTGATCCTCCTTTGATAATTCCACTCCGCCGATTGCCTGTTTTAAAAATGCAGCTGCAATATCCATCGCTGTATAATCAGAGTTGTTCACCTGCTGCTCTATCAGTTCAATCATATCGCGCAGATCTCCGTCCTCGATAATCTGTCCGATGCCGTCAAGAATCTTATCCGCCTTGATCGCTGCCACATCATCCGAAGATGGGATTGGCTGCGCCTTGATCTTTGTCTTGCAATAGCGCTGGATCTCTTTGAGTTTGTATACTTCCTTGCCCTTAACGAAATTAAACGCTTTTCCGGTACGGCCGGCGCGTCCGGTTCTTCCGATCCGGTGCACATAATATTCATTGTCCTGTGGCAGGTCATAGTTGAATACCGCTTCAACATCATCCACATCAATTCCACGCGCTGCGACATCGGTTGCAATCAGGATATCTGTTTTCCCATTTCGGAATTTTTTCATCACTCGGTCACGCTGCACCTGTTTCATATCGCCATGAATTCCCTCGGCTGCATAGCCGCGTCCCTGTAACTCCGATGCAAGTTCATCCACCATACGCTTGGTATTACAAAATACCAGCGAAAGCTTTGGATTATAATAATCCAGCAGGCGTGTCAGCACTTCCATCTTATCATTTCTGCGCACATCATAATAATACTGGTCAATATTCGGAACCGTCAGTTCTTTCTTCGTCACCTTGATCGTAGTCGCATCATGCTGGAATTTTCTTGTGATTTCCAGAATCGGCTTTGGCATAGTTGCCGAAAAAAGTACAGTCTGCCGGTCTTCATCCGGGATATAGGATAAAATTGTTTCTATATCCTCGCGGAATCCCATATTAAGCATCTCATCCGCTTCATCCAGCACAATCGTGTTAATATAATCACAGCGAATGGTTTTGCGGCGCAGATGATCCATCACACGCCCCGGTGTCCCGATGATGATGGTTGCCCCACCTTTTAATGCCTTGATCTGACGGGAAATATCCTGCCCTCCATAAATGGGAAGCACTTTGATCCCATGCATATATTTTGCAAGTTTCCGGATTTCTTCCGCGCTCTGGATGGCCAGTTCTCTTGTCGGAGAAAGTACGATTGCCTGCGTTTTTTTATTATTTGGATCCACTTTCATCAAAAGAGGGATTCCGAAAGAAGCCGTCTTTCCGGTTCCGGTCTGTGCCTGACCAATCACATCTACCCCACTCATCACAACCGGAATCGCCTGTGACTGGATAGGTGTTGCCTCTTCAAATCCCATCTCTTTGATTGCCCGCAGAAGCTGCGGATATAACCCTAATTCTTCAAATTTAACTGTTTCCATTTTCATCCTTTTCTTTTTGCCAGGTTTCGACTGCCATGCCGTTACAATGCGGTTCCCATGGTCACGTCTTCAGTTTCATCAAGCCCCCCTACACAATAATTGTTCCGGCTGAATTTCTTCACCCGGTAAAGCATATTATCTGCTGCATGCAAAAAATCCCAGCTGCGGTTTCCCTTGCGCGGGATTCCCCAACAGATTCCCTGCGAAATCGTCACTACCGGAAGTGCCTTGGAAAACCGGTGTTCCATTTCTAATGCAAGTACACGTCTGCGCAACTCTTCTGCAAAGGAAACAGCCTGTTCCCGTGTCACATTCGCATAGATAATGACAAATTCATCCCCTCCATACCGTGCACAGAATCCTTCCGCTTCCTCCACCAGATTACGGATCGTATTTGCGATACTTACCAGACACCGGTCTCCTTCCTGATGTCCGTAATTATCATTATATTCCTTAAAATAATCAATATCGAGTATTTCCATCGCAACCGGAATATCATTCTCCTGCGAATAGGCAAACACCTCTTCTGCATAATCATTCAGACGGAACCTGTTTGCCATACGCGTCAACGGATCCTGCTCGGAACGCTCCTGTAATACCATATTCTTTCGTTCCGCCTTCATTCTGGCTTTGCGCATATTCTCCAGATTTTTGCGCAACGTAATCATACTCGAAAGCATGTTGCGCGTCACTACTTCGTTCCGTTCAGACAATTCATAGTAAAGCCCTGCCGCCTGCAGATATTCCGCATTCTGGTTATGCTTCCGGTAAAATTTCATCTTCAGGGACAGAACTTTCAGATGCAGATTAATGATCTTAAAATTCACCACCTGTGGTTCGATTACTTCAATGATACGCCAGAACGATTCATCCTGGTCCGTTTCCAGCAACACCAGACAGCAGCGGTAATAATCCGAAAAAAAGTCCAGCACCGTCAGATTATCCGGAAGATTCTGATGGATCATCTGAATACTCTCATTCCGCTTCTGTACATCTCCCATCTTGTGATAATAAATTACATCCACGATGTCGATAAACAGCCGCTCTGTAAGGGCAACCTGTTCCCAGCCATCTTTATGCAGATACTCCAGATATGGTTTTGCTTCCTCCAGACGATCCTGCAGGATCAGACATTCTGCCATATTTCCATAAAAAGCATACATATAAAAATTATACTTTTCATCCTTCTGTTTTGTCTGCAAAATCTGATAAGCTTCTAAAAAAGAATTCTCGGAATCTGCATAATGCCCACACTCCAGATACAATAACCCCATATTGATCAGAATCATAACCTTTTGCATCGGAAGATCATATGTATCACTGTCCTTAAGACCATTCATATAATAGTCAAGCGCAAGCGATGGATTTCCTCTGCTCATGGATGCGATTCCCAGAAAATTGTAACAACGCACCACAAGTTCCCATTCCTCTGCACGGTCCAGATACGTCAGTGCCTCTGTCATCATATGGAAAAAATGTGCTCCGTCATTTAATTCATAATAGATTTCCCCACCATAAAAGAAACCGAATCCCATCAGCTTTGAATCATCTGTTTTTCGTCCATACGCTATGATATCCCGACAGCATTCCAACACCACGTCCGCATTGGTTTCCCGATTTTCCAGAACTGTATGAATCCACTGTTGTACGGTTGTATTGTACTGGTTAAATTCCATATTTTATCCCTCTTAAGCTGAGATACCTCTTGATTATGTACGGTTTTTTCGCATAAAGCTCCAAAACCGTTTATATTTTATTGTATTAGAAAAAACTATGAATGTCAATCCAGCGTATCCATCGCCATCTGCGGAAGATATTCTTTCGGATCCACAGCTTTTCCATCTTTTTTCAGCTGAAAATAGACGTTACTGCCTTCGGTTGTATAATATTTTGTCGGCTCACTGACATATCCCAGCACCTGACCAGCTTCCGGCGTATCCCCTTTTGCAAAATTCAGTTCCTTCAACTGTCCGTAAACCGCAGCATATCCGTCACCCAGATCCTGTATCACCGTACATCCGGTTTCTTCATTTTCCTGAATATCTGTGATTTTTCCCGTTGCCATTGCAAACACTTTATCATTGACATTGCCACTGATCACCATGGCCGGATTGCATCGGTACTGCTCTAACGTTGGAAAATAAATGGTGGAATCCATGCTGTAATCCAGCAGAACATCTCCCTCAATTGGCCAGACCGCAGAACTCTTGTCAAAATGCTGTGTCACGGTGGCTGCTGTCTCTACTGTTTTTTCTTCGTCCTGTTTCTTCTCTTCCTCCTGCTGTGTTTCTTCCTGTTTTATTTTTTCCTGCTCTGCCAGCTTTAACGCCTGTTCTTCCGCTTTTTTCGTTGCATCTTCCACACTTATTTCCGGTTTCACTTCATAGGAAGCCGGTGCCTCCTGCTGGGTCTGTGCCGCAATTTCCTGTTCTGCTTCCCTGCGTTCTTTTCCTTTATCCGTGGCATATACACTGACAAATCCAATCACTCCCGCTACCAGACACGCGACAGTGGCTATATACTGTTGTTTTCTCATTTGGCTTACCTCCATCATCATTTCGTTTTATGGTCTTTGATGATAGTATGGACTGCCCGCGCTGTTTTTATACAGCACTCCTGTGATCATAAATAATATTGGAGAGCTGTGCAAACTGCTCTAAAGAAAGTGCCTCTCCACGAATATTAACCGGTACGCCAAGTTCCTCAATACATGCCTGCAGTTCTTCTTTCGGAAGACCGAATGCACCATAATTGGCAAGCCCGTTTGCCAGTGTTTTCCTGCGCTGATTGAACGATGCCCGGATCACCTGAAACAGCAGTTTTTCACTTTTTACGGTAACCGGCGGTTCACTGTGTCGTGTCAGACGGATCACGGCACTGCCGACTTTCGGCTGCGGCATAAAACAGTTTGGCGGAACATTGACTACGATTTCCGGTTTTGCGTAATATTGCACCGCCAGGGAAAGTGCGCCATATTCCTTGCTTCCCGGTCCTTCCTGCATACGATCCGCTACTTCTTTCTGTACCATGATCGTGATACTGTCGATCGGCACATGGCTTTCAAACAATCCCATGATGATCGGAGTCGTAATGTAATACGGAAGATTTGCAACGACCTTGATCGGTTTCCCGTTATTTTTTTCTTCCGCAAGTTTTGAAATATTTACTTTTAAAATATCTTCATTCAATACATCCACATTATTATATTCCGCAAGCGTATCTTTTAGAATCGGAATCAGATTGGTATCTATTTCCACTGCCACTACCGCGCGTGCCGCCTCACAGAGATATTGTGTCATGGTTCCGATTCCCGGACCGATTTCCAGCACAAAATCATCCTTTGTGATCTGCGCAGCTTCTATAATTTCCTCTAAAATTCCTGTATCAATCAAAAAATTCTGTCCAAATTTTTTCTGAAAATTAAACTGGTATTTCTGCAATACTGCAATCGTATTCTTAGGATTTCCTAATGTAGCCATGTTATTCCTCTCTTTCTATAATCGAAAAAGAGCTGCCTCCGTGGTTTAAGAGACAGCTCTTCGTTTCGTTTTATTATGTGATTAGCCCTGAGCGATTGCTCCAGTTGGGCAAACACCAGCACATGTACCACAATCAACACAACTATTTGCATCGATCTCGTACTGAGAAGCACCTGCAGAGATTGCTCCTACAGGACACTCGCCTGCACATGTACCACAGCTAACGCATGAATCAGAAATAACGTATGCCATAATAAAATCCTCCTTATGAATAATGATCATTATTGCCTTATTGGCTTAATGGTATTCTAGTACAAACCCGTCCAAAGCGCAAGCATTTCGGCAAATGTATTTAATTTGATGCATGATCATAAGAAAAATTTTATCGTTCCAGATTTGCAAACTTCGTGTATTCCGGCAACCATGCGAGGTTCACCGTACCGATCGGACCATTACGCTGTTTGGCGATAATGATTTCTGAAATTCCTTTCAGTTCAGTATCCTTGTTATAATAATCATCACGATAAATAAACATCACGACATCGGCATCCTGCTCGATCGCTCCGGATTCTCGCAGATCGGAGAGCATCGGACGATGATCCGGTCTCTGCTCTACTGCACGGGAAAGCTGGGACAAAGCAAGCACCGGTACATTCAGTTCACGGGCAAGTGCTTTCAGGGAACGGGAGATGTCCGAAATCTCCTGCTGCCGGCTGTCTGTACTCCTGCCGGACCCAGACATCAACTGCAGATAGTCAATGATGATAAGTTTCAGATCATGCTCCAGCTTATATTTACGGCATTTACTGCGCATCTCGGAAATACTGATTCCTGGCGTATCATCAATGATCAGTTCGGAATCCCCTATGATTCCGGCTCCTTCGACGAGTTTCGCCCAGTCAGCATCCGACAGATTACCGGTACGAAGTGCCTGTGCATCTACACGGGATTCCAGGGAGAACAGTCGGTTTACCAGCTGCTCCTTCGACATTTCCAATGAAAATATCGCCGTGCACATGTTTTCATGAAATGCCACATACTGTGCAATGTTTAAAACAAACGCTGTCTTTCCCATAGACGGACGGGCTGCAATCAATACCAGATCCGATGGCTGTAATCCCGCTGTCCGGTAATCCAAATCAATAAACCCTGTCGGTATTCCCGTAACATTTCCGTCCTGCTGTGACGCTTTTTCAATCTTTTCCAGTGCGTTCATGACAACCTGACGAATCGGCACATAGTCTCCACCGGTACGGCTTGACAACAATGCAAAAATATCATGTTCGGTCTTATCCAGAACACTTTCGAGCGATTCTTTGCCCGCATAGCACTCATTCTCTATCTCTTCCGTGACCCGGATGAGTTTCCGCTTCATGGAATTTTCTTTTACAATATTACAATAATATTTGACATTCGCGGATGTCGGAACCGCACGCACCAATTCTCCAACGAATTCCAGACTGGAGACTTCCTGTGGTACATCCTTTTCCTTGAGTTTATTCTGCAGTGTAACCAGATCCACCGGCTGTCCGCTGCTGTACAATTCGATCATCGCATCAAAGAGAATTCCATACTGCTTGTGATAAAAATCTTCCTGCAGAAGGATCTCCATGGCTGTGACAATGGCATCCTGATCCATGATCATGGAACCAATGACCGACTGCTCGGCTTCCAGACTGTTCGGCATCACCCGCTTGATCAGCGTTTCTTCCAAGCGAACTTCCTCCTATTCCTCAACAACCTGAACACGCAGTGTTGCGGTTACCTTTGGATGAAGCTTCACCGGAATCTCATAAGTTCCAAGAGCCTTGATGGATTCGCCCAGCTGCATCTTCTTTTTATCCAGATCCAGCCCTGCCTGCTCTTTTGCAGCCTGTGCAATTTCCTTGGTGGAAACAGACCCGAAAATACGTCCGCCCTCACCGGATTTGATCTTTACAACAACTTTCTTTGTTCCGATCTCTTCCGCCAGTTCCTTTGCGTGCTCTAAATTTTCAGCTGCCACTTTGTCTGCATGCTGATTCTGCAATTTGAGGTCATTCAGATTCTTTGTCGTTGCCTCTACTCCAAGTTTCTTCGGCAGAATTGCATTGCGTGCATAACCGTCACTCACATTTACGATTTCGCCCTTTTTCCCAAGAGCTTTCACATCCTGTAATAAAATTACTTTCATTCCTGTATATCTCCTTCTTCAAGCATTTCATCAATGGTCCGCATAATGGCATGTTTTGCCTCGGAAATGGTACATCCCACCAGCTGTGCACCAGCCACATTCAAATGACCGCCGCCACCCATCCGTTCCATGATTAACTGTACATTGATCTCATCTATGGAACGGGAGCTGACGTATATTTTCCCTGCGTATTCTGTCAGCACAAAAGATGCCTTGATTCCTATAATATTGAGCAGCTCATTTGCTGCCTGCGCGCCGACAATTGTCGGACTTTCCACGTCCTCACTCGGACAGACAGAAATTGCAAATGCCCCACGGTATACTTCCGCATGACGCACTGCCTCCGCACGGGCTTTATAGCATGCCATATCATTTCGCAGCATTTTACGCACACGGGTCACTTCTGCCCCGGAACGTCTGAGGTATGCCGCCGCCTCAAATGTACGGACACCTGTTTTGGTCATAAAGTTATTGGTATCAATCAAAATACCTGCATAAATGCAGTCTGCCTCTGCCGGAGAAAGCTTGAATCCCTCCTGGAAGTACTGTAAAACTTCTGCTACCATCTCACAGGCAGAAGACGCATACGGCTCAATATAGGACAGAAGCGGATTTTCAATCACTTCGCTGCCCTGACGGTGATGATCAAACACAACGATCGTATCTGTGCGCGTGAGCAGTTCCGGGCACTCCGTATAACTTGGCCGATTGGTATCTACCACCATAACCAGGGAATTGCGGCTTACTTCCTCGATTGCAATCTCACTGTTGATAAACATGTCTTCCGGATAGCCTTTTTCTGGAGTAAAACATTCCATAAGCGGCCGGATGGAAGTTGTTGGCTCATTGATCACGATCTGTGCCTTTTTTCCAAGCACACGGGCTGCACAGAAAATTCCAATCCCTGCACCAAGGGAATCGACATCTGTCAGGCTGTGTCCCATGATAATCACATTCTCACGGCTTTCAATAATTTCATGCAGCGCATGCGCCTTGACCCTCGCTTTTACACGGGTGTTGCGCTCCACCTGTTTTGCCTTGCCGCCAAAATATGCAATATCCTCACCATTTTTGACAACGACCTGATCCCCACCTCGTCCGAGTGCCAGATCAATTGCCGCACGTGCCTGCTCATAGTTCTCGTTGTAAGAAGTCCCCTTGATCCCGACACCGATACTCAGCGTGACCGCCATCTCATTGCCCACTTTGACCGTCTTGACATCTTCAAGTACACTGAACCGGTCGTCCATAAGCTTCTGTAAATATTTATACTTAAATACCACAAAATACTTGTCTTTTTCAATTTTGCGGACAAGCGCATCCATCTTTGAAAAATACTGGTTCACTTTCCTGTCGACAAGGGCAATCAGAAGTGATCGCTTCACATCCTCGATACTGTCAAGTGCCTCGTCATAGTTATCAATGTAAACAAGTGCCGATACCTGTTTCTGATCCAAATTCTCCTGTCTGCAGTGCTGCAGTTCCGTCTCATCAAACAGATACAATGCCGTCAGGAATTCATCGGAACCTTTCACATCAATTTCTTTACTCTCCTCCATGATATCGTCAAAATAAATACGATTCAGGGAAATCCGGAAAATGCGCTCCTTTTTTTCAATTGTTATATCCTGTGCATCCTCATGTTTCTGAAGAAACTCACGGGTAATATTGGAAAAAAGGGTTGTAATTGATTTATGATAGTTTCTCCCCACTCCCGTCAGTTCGGAAAAACGTTCATTCACCCAGAGAATTTTCCCCGTATAATCCAGCAGCGCATATGGAATTTCAAACTCATTCAAAAGTTTTTTTTGTACCGTTGCATACTGTGTGGCAAAATTGATAATTTCATTTGCAAGCCGGGGTCTGGTATTATAATATAAGCCCAGTTCCAGTACAAAATAGACAACAATAAATACCGTCAGCAAAAAGCCTGCCGTCACATCGTAAAAATAAAGCCCCACATCTGCGAGTATCATCGGGATCGTCAGCCACAATGGCCAGCAGAGATATGATCTCAGTTTTCCCTTAAACCGAACCTTTGATTTCATTTACGCTCCTGTTCTTTCCACATCATCGCCCAACTGTGGAATATACCCCCACATCAATAATTTATAGTATAACATTTTCCCTGTGCAAAATAAAGACCTTACTGAGATAACAAAAACTGCCCCATTTTCATGGAGCAGTTTCGTCCAATGCATCACAGATGTATCTGTGTTATCCGTTTTCTTTTGCAATTTCCACAATGGATTTGCTCAGTCCTGCAATCCCCTGAATATCCGATGGGATAATAATCTTGGTTGCCTGACCGTCTGCTGCCTTGGCAAATGCCTCCAGACTCTTAATCTGAAGTACCGCATTATCCGGAGCAGCTTCTTTGAGCATACGGAGACCATCTGCATTGGCCTGCTGGATCTTTAATGTAGCCTCTGCCTGACCTTCGGCTTCCTTGATGGTTGCTTCCTTCTGTGCCTCGGCACGCAGGATTGCAGCCTGTTTTTCAGCCTCTGCATCGAGAATTGCAGACTCCTTATTTCCTTCTGCAACCAGAATTGTAGATTTTTTCTCACCTTCTGCACGCAGAATGGCTTCACGCCGCTCGCGCTCTGCCTTCATCTGTTTCTCCATGGCATCCTGAATTGCCTTTGGTGGAATAATGTTCTTTAACTCCACACGATTTACTTTGATACCCCACGGATCTGTTGCCACATCCAGCGTTGCACGCATCTTTGTGTTGATGGTCTCACGCGATGTCAGTGTCTCATCCAGTTCCAGATCACCAATGATATTACGAAGCGTCGTAGCAGTCAGATTTTCAATTGCCATGATTGGATTTTCCACACCGTATGCATACAGCTTTGGATCCGTGATCTGAAAATATACAACCGTATCAATCTGCATTGTTACGTTATCTTTTGTGATTACCGGCTGTGGTGGGAAATCAACCACCTGTTCCTTCAACAAAACCCTTTTTGCAATACGGTCAATAAACGGCACCTTAAAATGCAACCCTACCGACCATGTGGTAAGATACCCTCCAAGTCTCTCCACAACTACCGCATGCGCCTGTGGAACAATTTTCACACAGTTCACAATAATGACCAATGCAATGATCACTATAATGAGAATTACAACAGGCATAACTTTTTCCTCCTTTACCTATACCTTTTCTACTATAAGTTTGACACCACTGATTGCCAGAATTTTTGCTTCTTCTCCCGGTTCAATGATCTCATTATCATTACGGGTACGCACCGTCCACTCCTGTCCATGAACAACTGCCATCCCGGTCTGATCCATATTACTGACGCGCTCGGAAATCCGTATATTTTCCCCAATCAGGCTATCCGCGTTTGTTCTTTGCATTTTAGCATTTACATATTTACGCGCCCACGGTCTTGTCGCAACAAGCAAAAGAATGGATACCACTAAAAATACCAGAAACTGCACCACCGGATTTACCCCTGCCATTGCCATAACCAGTGCCGCAAGTGCACCTGCGGCAAACCATATGCACGTTAGTCCGATTGTTGCAAGTTCTCCCAGAACAAACACAATCAAAAGTACCATCCAAAGCAATTCATACGGATCCATCGCTCTTATAATTATCATAGACTCTCCCTCTTTTCTGCCACTTTTTTATTTTGGCGAATGCACAGAATACATACCGGCATTTTCCATCCGAATCACAAATGCTTTTGCAAATCCGGCTGCTTTTGCATAATGCTGAATCTGTGGCTGTTGCACCAGTTTTAAGTCCCATCCGTGCATCTGCACGATTTTTGACACGATGGAAAGTCCAAGTCCGTTCCTCCCATCGCTTACCCGCGCTTTGTCCCCACGCGTAAAAGGATCAAACAAATGCTGCGCCTGTTCCTCTGGAATTAGAATTCCGCTGTCTGCCACCAATACATAAATCCGCTCCAGCTCCCTATAAGCAAACAGTCCGATTCTTGTTCCCTTTGGATTGTGCTGCATGGCATTTGTCAGAAGGTTTGTCACTACACGGGATAACTGAAGTTCATCCGCCCAGACCGGTATCGTTTCCTCCGGAATATCTGCTGTCAGTGTCATTCCGTTTTCTTCCATCTCTGCATACAGCATTGCCGCATTTTCTCTGAGAAGTTCACACAAATCAAGTGTTTTTCCATTTAATGCAAACCCTTCACTATCCAGTTTTACATATTCAAACAACAAATTGATCAGATTTCCGATCCGAACCGATTTATTCTGGATGGCGTTCAGATATTCCTGCTGTTTTTCCGGTTCCTGTACCATATGATCCGCCAGCGCTTTTGCGTAGCCGGATACGGTCGTGACCGGTGTCCGAAGATCATGTGCGATATCGGAAAGCATCAGATTCCGCTTGCGGTCAAACTCTCTCTGCTGCTGTTCGCGCTCCTCCTGGATCTGATGAAACTCCGCCATCACAATCCGCGCGAACGTTATCGCACCCAAAATATAAGGAAGCAGCATACACACCATTAACAGCAGAAGAACCACAAACAGCAGGATGGCTTTCCATCCTTCCATCTCCTGTACGACGACGGAACTCCTTGTCGCCGGAAGTGCATTGCCCAGCCAGTCCTGTAACCTTTCCCCTGTCCACTGCATCATTCCCTGCAGCGGTGATGGCAAAAGCATCCGGACGGCATTTACTATCAGCAATAACAGAACACATATGATAAAAATAAACAGATCCGTCTTTCCAACGGATGACTGCCTCTGGTAATCCGGGAAAAAAACTTTCATCACCACAGGCATAACCGCCTGGCTGATCAAAAAACTGATCAGCGACTGTGCAACTGTCACCAGTACAAGGATATAAATAAACCGTTTGATCAAAAATGCCTGTAAATCACGCATTGCTATTTCTCCAGCCGATAGCCCAATCCGCGGATGGTTCGAATATAAGCTGCCGGGTCTTCATCAAGTTTTGCCCTCAGCTTGCTGATGCAGACCATAATATTATTGTCTGCAACCACATAAGTGTCACCCCATCCCTGTTCATAGATCTGTTGTTTGGTAAACACTTTTCCCGGATGCTTCATAAATAACTCCATGATCCGGTACTCTACCGAAGTCAGTTCAATCGGTTCTCCATTTTTTTTGAGTACGCAGCCTTCCGGATCCAGTTCCAGATCCCGGACAGTCAGTATATTGGATGACAGTTCCGCTGTCCCCAGCGCATAAAACCGACGGATATTTGAATTGACACGTGCTACTGCCTCCAAAGGATTGAACGGTTTTGCCAGATAATCATCTGCCCCGAGATTTAACCCCAGAATCTTCTCGGAATCCGCATCCTTTGCCGAAAGTATCATAACGGGAATATTGCTTGTTTTACGTAATTCCTGCAACACATGGTATCCGTCCATCTCCGGCATCATAATATCCAACAGACACAGATCCACATGTTCTTTCTTCAGCAGTTCCAGTGCCTGCTTCCCGTTTTCTGCCTCAATAATCTGATAATTTTCATTTTCCAGATACAGCCGGAGAAGCGTTCGTATCTCCGGCTCATCATCTGCAATTAAAATCGTATAATTCATACATTCTCCTGCCGGAAAGGTGAATTCACCGAATCCTCCTGCTGTGTAAATCCGTTTGAACCAGCCGGGTTTGCATAGCACAGTGCCTCATACAGTGCGGCATGTGTTGCATTCACATATGGTGACACATAAAAGATTGCAAGAATTCCAAGTGTCAGTCCGGATAAAATGTACCATCCGATAAAGGACAGATCCAAAACAAATGCTTTCCATTTCTGTCCCTGCATCATACGCTTGCTTTCCGCAAATGCCTGCTCTTTGGTCATCTGCGGGTTATCTGCCAGAAGGTACGGAATCATCATATATTCATATGCTTTTACAATACCCGGAATGATAAAAAGCAATGACCATAAAACCGTAAACAGATCACGGAAAAACATTGTCTTTGCAACATTCCTGTAATTATTGTCAAATCCATATCCAATGTTCCCAATCTGTGCCGGCTCGTTTAAGTTGCGGATAAAGAATCTCCTGCATCCAACCTCCAACGGATTTATGATAAATACATCAACCAGAAGTATAAGGACAAAAATCACCAGAACTATGAGTATGCCGATGGCGATCGCGATCGCTGCTGCGGCCATACCGCCCATCATTCCCCTGTTTCCTGCTTTCAGTCCGTCCTTAAAGCCTTCTTCAAGCCCAGCCTCAAAATCGCGTAGTGAACCATCATCACTGTCATAACTGCTGTCATAATCATAGGAACTGCCTGCCTGATTATCCGATCCATGTAAGGAACCGGTTGCACTGCTGATGTTGCCCGAAGCAGCTCCGCTTCCCCCTGCAATCAGTGTCAGCAACAGGCTGATCAGAATACATTTCCAATAATTTCGTTTAAATGTTGCTTTCGCCCTTCCCTTTAATTGTGCGCGACTCCACATATCAAATTCCTCCATTTCCTTTTGATGATATCATCATAACACCAAATCCTTATCTTAAAAATCGCTGCACCTTAACGTTACCTTAACAACGTGTATTTAATTTGCCTGTTTCTTCTTCGGCAAAAGAAGGGAAACAACAATCATTGTACGGTCATTAAATTCGCAATTTTTTAACATTTTGATCCCCTCATACATGATTGAACCAAACATCATAACGGTACATCCGCCGAGAATAACCGCCCCGATCATTCCTTCATACCCAAGCTCCGGGTTGGTACATATGATCAGCAGACTTCCGAGAAATGTAAAACTGACGCCCATTACGATCGGCAGTTTCGAGCCAATTTTCCAGATCGGATATAACTGCATGCAGGTTCCGATTCCCGCAGCAAACATCGCACACTGCAGAATCTGTGTAATTTCCGCTGCTGTAAGGTGTTCCCCACTGCCCCGAACCAGAGCTGCACTGCAGACGATCAGTACGGGTGCCAGATTTGCTACAAACATGGCAAGCACATGTTGAAGGCCAAACGGAATTGCTTTTCTCATGTATAGACAAAGACAGTTTATCATCTTATTGCCCATAGTGTCAAACAGGATTTCCCGGTTGCGGTATAATTATCATCTGTGCTATACTATGAACAATTAGCGTGTGAAAGCGTACAAAAGAGGAGGATTTATTTATGACATCTGCACAAATATGCATCATGATTGCCATTATCGTATACCTTATTGGTATGATCTATATTGGTTTCCGATGTTCCAAGAAAAACAACAGTACTGACGATTTCTATCTGGGTGGCAGAAAACTCGGTCCTTTCGTAACCGCGATGAGTGCCGAAGCTTCCGACATGAGCAGCTGGCTTCTGATGGGACTTCCGGGCGTTGCTTACCTCACCGGAATTTCAGATGCCGGATGGACAGCAATCGGACTGGCTGCCGGTACATACATTAACTGGCTGATCGTTGCCAAACGTATCCGCCGCTATACGCACATCTGCAACAATTCCATTACCATCCCATCGTTCTTCAGCAACCGCTATCGCGATGAAAAAAAGATGCTGCAGGTCATTGCTGCTATTTTTATTGTTATCTTTTTTATTCCTTATACGGCCTCTGGATTTGCCGCATGCGGAAAACTTTTTTCCAGCTTATTCGGGGTAAAGTATCTGACCGCCATGATCATCAGTGCTATCGTAATTGTGGCATACACGACACTTGGCGGATTTCTTGCTGCTTCCACAACGGACTTTATCCAGAGTATCATCATGTCGGTTGCTCTGATTGTAGTTCTGATCTTTGGTGTAGAAACTGCTGGCGGTATCGGTGCCGTTATCCACAACGCCTCCGAGCTTCCGGGATATCTTTCCATGACACTTTCCTATGATGTAAACACCGGAAAGGCCGCTCCTTACAGTGCCCTGACCATTGTTTCCACTGCCGCATGGGGACTTGGATATTTCGGTATGCCGCATATCCTGCTCCGCTTTATGGCAATCGAGGATGAGAAAAAACTGAAACTGTCCCGCCGCGTTGCAACCATCTGGGTCGTAATCTCCCTGTTCGTTGCCGTCTTTATCGGTGTGATCGGTTACACCATGAGCAAAGTCGGCGCACTGGAGATGCTGACCGGATCGAATTCCGAAACCATTATCGTAAAAATTTCCGCCCTGCTCTCCCAGCACGGTGTGATATTTGCCCTGCTTGCGGGTGTGATTCTCGCCGGCATTTTAGCTTCCACCATGTCCACTTCGGACTCGCAGCTGCTGGCTGCATCTTCTGCGGTTTCTTCCGACATTCTCGGTGCTTTCCGCAAAGATTCTTCCAACAAAAATGGAAGCATGGCAGCCGCAAGAATTACACTCCTTGTAATTTCTGTCGTTGCCGCATTCATTGCCAGAAATCCGGACAGTTCCGTATTTGCCATCGTTTCTTTCGCCTGGGCTGGATTCGGTGCCGCATTCGGACCGGTTGTTCTGTTTTCCCTGTTCTGGAAACGTACCAGCAAATGGGGCGCACTTGCCGGTATGGTCTGCGGGGGTTCCATGGTATTTATCTGGAAATACCTGATCCGCCCGCTCGGTGGTATCTGGAACATCTATGAACTGCTTCCTGCATTCCTGATTGCCTGCGCTGCGATCGTAATCGTCAGTCTGCTGACACCAAAACCTTCCAAAGAAATCGAAGAGGAATTTGACCGGGTCGCACAGATGAAATAAATCTTTTAACTTTGTATACCAAAAATGTCGGTAGATATCTGACAGATATCTACCGACATTTTTAATTCTTATTTTCAATTATGCTTTGATCCTAGCGGCGGATCTTTACAGACTTCACACTGCTGTATGGACTGTAATACTTTGTTCCATCTACAGTAACATAGCTGCGGATCTTGTAATAATAAGTTCCTTTGGTGAGTTTTGCCCTTGTATAAGACTGCATCTCACCATCTTTTGTAGCCGCAATCTTCTTGTATCCATAATCATATGCTCCCTTGGAGCGGTAGATTTCATAGCCGGTAACGGAAGTACCTGGCAGCCATGTGATACGGACTTTTGATCCGTGTGCACGCAATCTTGTGATAACCGGCTTCTCCGGCTTAATAATAAAGCTTGTCTTTGCAGATCCCGTATAATTACCGGTTCCCACTACCATAACAGCAGCTTTTCCCGGTGCACCATTGTCACTATAATTCAGATAGTAATCCGAACCTTCTTTTAAAACAATGTTATTTAATGTAACGGTAACTTCCGGTTTTACGGAAGATCCCGTATAACTTTGTGTTGCAATTTTGCTGATCACCGCATTTGCAAGATTATTGGATGAAACCGTTGTATTTCCGTTTCCATGATTTACAATACGGAAATAAACCGTCCGGCTTCCATAATAATTTCCGATTCCGTTAATTGTTACGGATGCAGTACCGATATTGCGGTTGTTGCTGTAAGTAAGTGTATAATCTCTTCCCTCGTACAGATAGCCGCCATTCAGCCATACCGATACAGACGGACGAATATCATATCCGGTGTATGTCTGATCAACGATTGTACCTACCGAAGCATTTGGAATATAGTACGAATAGGTATTATTGCTGTTATTGGTTCCTGTTACCTGAACCGGAATCTGCAGAGGAATTCTTCCATCCGGACGATTCAGTGTAAGTGTTGTGGAACCTGCAGTATTTGCGATCAGTTTTGTTCCGCTGATATAGGCAACCGCAGTATTGGATACATACATATTCAGTCCCTGTACAATCGGACAGTTTGCATTGCTTGGCCAGTGATTAGATACTTTAATGTTTTCATAGCATCCAGATAAATCAATGGTCTGACCCGCAGACATCTGAATGTAATTTCCAATGGATGACGGAACAACAATCTGATCTGAGGTAATATTGCTTTCCGCAATCTGAATATTGTTTACCGTTGTCGTCTGGTTGTTCGGTGTTGTATAGGATGTTCTGGTTACCGTGTTGGCAAATTCCTCTACCCAGTAATGGTAGCCATTGTAATATACATGTCCGATTCCGACAGCTGTAAACTGGCTGTTTAACATATTTCTACGCTGTTCCTGTCCGGAATAATTTGCATTGTCTTCCCGCATTGCGTTGTGAAGTGCAGATGCGGAAGAATAATTCACACCGATATTCTCTGCATACACTCCCGCATAGACACCGTTTTCACTGTAAGCAGTATAATAATTTGTGCCATTTGGTCTGGTGTGTGAATACGAAAGTGCAATCTCTGCTGCACGTTTCATGGCTACCTGCTCCAGTGCATAGTCGTAAGTAAGCGGCTGCAGATTATTACAATATGTCTTCGTGTAATTGTTTGCATCCCAGTACCATGCATCGGATGAATTTCTGCGCATACTGTTGATCATGCCATAGACATTTCTGGCATCCGTCTGTCCGTATGTAACCTGAATACTTACGTTCCGTGTACCGGTTGTTGCAGCCATCACATTGCCCGCATACCCCAGTGGAAGCAGTGAAACAATCAGGACAAACGCAAGCAGACGCCTGAGTACATTGTGCGTTTTGGTTTTTCTCATAATCTTGATCCCTTCCTTTATTTTAAAATTTTGTTATCCCTATTGTACGCTTTTTAGCGGCTTCCCGCAATGATAATTTCATAAAGTTTGCTTGACAAGCATAACAGAAAAGCTATACTCTAATTAGCAAACAGGTGGGTGCGCAACTCGTTTCTGCGGGCTGTCGTTTTGTCGGGGACACCGTTCGCAATTTCTAGTCTGCCTAAGAGGGAATCTTCGAAACGTTTATTACGCCCACTCCCCATTTGTCTTGATATTTACTTTATTTTCAATATGTCACTCTGTGACTGCGCAAATAGAACCGTGGGCATGCTTATTCGAAGCTTCCCTCTAAGGCAGACACAAAATCGCTCAGACGGTGTCCCCGACAAAACGACAGCCCGCAGAAACGAGTTGCGCAATCACCAATCTAATTAGCAGATGGAGAAGGGAGAAATGACTGACTATGACATATCAGGAATTAGTTTCAAAATTAAAAGATACTTATCAGGAGAAAGATGCTTCCAAAATCAGTGAACATCTTGCCATCCAGTTTAACATACAGGGAGAAGCCGAAGGTGCCCTGTATCTGGAAATTGCAAACGGACAGCTTCATGTTGAACCATATGAATATTACGACCGTGACATTTTAGTCACAACTTCAGCTGCTGATCTGCTTGCACTCGCGCAGGGCAGCCTTGACATTCTCGAAGCTTACCAGAGTGGGAAAATTTCTGCGGAAGGAAATCTTGCAAAAGCATTGCTGTTAAATGAAATTGTCACCGGTTCATCCGAAGCTCCGTCACCAGCGGAATCTGCTCCTGTGGAAACTTCGGCACCAGCGGAATCTGCTCTTGTGGAAGCTCCGGCACCAGCTGAATCTGCTACTGTGGAAACTCCAGCTGGCGAAAATACTCCGGCTGCAAAACCATCCGTTAAAGCACCACGCATGTCCCGGAAAAAAAACAGAAAAAGACATAAATAATCTGTAAACTTCCTTGTGTTTTTCAGACAGCATGTTATGATAATTCATAACATAAGGTTTTTGATATAGGAAAGGAGTGAAATATATGTCTTTTTTAAACAACTTAGGACAAAAGATCAGTGATGTGAGCCAGACTACCATTAAAAAAACAAAAGATCTGGCAGATACTGCAAAATTAAACTTAAATATCTCCGAGGAAGAACGCAAGATTGATACTGCATACGAACAGATTGGAAAATGGTATGTGGAAAAACATCGCGAAGATGCCGAAGAAGATGTAAAAACCTGGCTGGATGCGATTGCCGTTTCCGAAGCCAGAATTAAGGAATGCCGTGAAAGCATTCACCAGATGAAAGGTGTAGCGATCTGCCCATCCTGCGGTGCAAGCGTGGATGCCGATGCTGCATTCTGCAGTGCCTGTGGACAGAAAATGCCGGAAAAGCCAAAGCCGGAACCGGTTAAGGAAGAGGATGTCGAGGTGATTCCTCCGGAACAGCCGTCTGAGGAACCAGCTTCTGAGACCGTGTCGGAAAATGCTTCCGAAACCCAGACCGAAGCACCTGCATCTGATGCTTCAACCGAAGCTTAAAAACAGACATGGAAAACAAAAGGAGCTGTCGTGCCGCCGATATTCGCTGGTGCGATAGCTCCTTTTCTAATTTTATTAAGACGAGTTGCGCAATCTCTACTGTTTATATAAACGGGTTATAAAACCGGCTGCCATCATGATATGTAATCACAAGTGCAGCCACGGCAAATCCAAGCACCAGCGCAATACACAGATAATCATTGCGTTGTAACTTTCTTCCCATATACCAGGTACGCTTTCTGTGTTTCCCATATCCACGCAGCTCCATTGCGTTACTGATCGTGTCAATACGGCCGATACTTGTAAAAATGAGCGGGAAAATGATAGAGGCTGTACTCTTAATCCGACTCATCAACTTCGCTTTTCCAGACATCTCGATTCCACGCGCTTCCTGCGCATTTTTAATTTTGTGGAAATCATCCTGCACATCCGGAATATAACGCAGTGCAATTGCCACCGCATATCCGATGTTGTAACTGATTCCAATACGATTTAACGATGCTGCAAACTCCGACGGATTGGTGGTCACGACAAAAATAAATACCGCCGGGATAATTGTAAAATATTTCAAAATAATGTTCAACTCATAAAACAACTGCTCAGCGGTAATCGGATAATGCGCCGAAAGCTGCCAGAGTACATGCTTTGTACCATAAATTTTTGTTCCCTGATCCGGTGCAAAAATAAAAATGGCAAGCACATTGATGACCAGAAAGAACATAATGAACTTAAAAATAGAACCGACCTGTTTCCACTCTGTTTTTGAAATCTTAAACAGGATCAGACTAAGAACCAGCATCACGGCGAGTACACGGGTATCATAAGTAAGCATGCTTGTGATGGACCATGCCAGAAAATAGATCAGCTTTGTGACACCACACAGCCGGTCCATCCAGGTATCTTTTTGCTCATAGGTCAATAACTTTGCCATTACCGCACCGCCCTTTCGTAATTGATAAACCGCTGCACGAACTGGGAAGGATCTTCAATTCCACATTTGACCGCCATCTCATAGAGAGATGTCTGCTTGAGATATGCCGGAGCCGTGATGGTTTCATCCGTCAGCACTTTCGCCGGCGTATCAATCGTCAGCAGCTGTCCATCCGCCACAACAATGGCGCGGTTGGTATATTCCAGCATCAGGTGCATATCATGTGTAATCATGATAATGGTCGTCCCCTGTGTCTCGTTGATCGTCTTTAAAAACTCCATAATTTCCGTATAATGGCGGTAATCCTGTCCCGCTGTCGGCTCATCCAGAATCAGGATCTCCGGCTTCATAACAAGAATGGATGCAATGGTCACCCGCTTCTTCTGACCGAAACTCAATGCAGAAACCGGCCAGTTCCGGAACTGGTACAATCCACAGATTTTCAGTGTCTCATGCACACGCTCACGGATTTCTTCCTCTGGAACTCCGCGCACAGTAAGCCCAAGTGCCACTTCCTCATAAATCATAGGCTTAGAAATCATTTGATTCGGATTCTGCATGACAATTCCAATATGCTCCCCACGCTCTTTGACCGAAAGTGGTGAGATATCGTTTCCGTTCAGCTCAATTTTTCCTTTGCTCGGTTCTAAAAATCCACAGATCAGATTGGACAGTGTCGTCTTTCCGGCACCGTTTTTCCCGACAATACTGATCATTTCGCCTTTCTTTACATCAAAACTGATATCCGAAAGAATTGCTTTTTCCGGCTGATAAGAAAAATGCAGATGGTCTACTTTAAGTACCTTCTCCTGTGTTTCCTGTTTCTGCGGAATCTGCGTAGTCTCAAACCATTCCCGCACCTGTGTTTTGTATAGTTCAAAATTCATGGTTTCCACATGCTGCGGATGATCCTGTGCAGTGATGGTACATCCGGCATGTTTGAGTGCCGTGACATAGAGCGGTTCCCGGATTCCCTGTTCCTCTAAGATATTTCCAACCAGCAGATCATCCGGTTTCATGTCCGCAACAATGGTTCCGTCTCCGACCACAACAATACGGTCTACATCTTTGTACAGCACATCCTCCAGACGATGCTCAATGATTACGATCGTTTTTTTCTGTTCCTTTTGGATTCTGTCAATTAACGCGATCGCTTTCTTTCCGGTCGCCGGGTCAAGATTGGCGAGTGGCTCGTCAAACAGCAGAATATCCACATCATCGATCATAACGCCCGCCATGGAAACTCTCTGTTTCTGTCCACCGGACATCTCCGATGGTGCATGGGAAAGCAGCTCTTTTACTTCTACCGTTTCTGCCACACCGTCCACTTTGCGAAACATTTCTTCCTGTGCCATGCAGTCATTTTCCAGCACGAAAGCAATATCTTCCGCAACCGTCAGACCGATAAACTGTCCGTCCGTATCCTGCAACACGGTTCCGACCATCTTGGAAAGTCCGAAAATTCCAAGTTTTTTCGGATCTTTTCCCTCGATTTTTAAAGTTCCGGTACTGTCTCCTTCATACGAAAAAGGGATCAGTCCGTTGATACAATTTGATAATGTCGACTTCCCTGATCCCGATGGTCCAATGATGAGCACCTTCTCTCCGGGATAAATTTTCAAATTGATATCCCGGAGTGTCGGCTCCATCTGTGACCGATATTTAAATGTAAAATTTTCAAATTCAATAATCGGTTCCATACGTTTTTAGTCTTCCTTTGTAAGACTTGATGATTTTGCTCCAATCTTTGTATATCCCAGTCCGAGTAATGAACCAAGTACACCCACAATGATGATATTGGCTACAAACGCAAATACGCCCTGTGAGAATACTTTCTTTGCAGGCTCTGCATAAATGAGAATATCAAGCACCGGTGCAACAACGATCCATGCAATTGCATTTGCAACCACCTGAACGACATTAAAAAGAACTACTTTCTTCTTATTAAATCCACCGGCCTTAATCTCAAAGCTCTTTGCGAATAAACCAACTAAAATTCCAAAGATCGCATCTGGGAATACCCAGCTCCACCATACACCACCGTAAAACAGTGCATCTCCGAGTGCATGTCCCAGCAGACCAATGATTCCTCCGACAACCGGTCCAAACACTGCTGCAAGAAATGCCAGTACTGCTGCACGTGGCTGCATGGATGTATTCGGGATAATTCCCAGCGGAATCTGCACTTCTGTCAAAACAATGAACAATGCGGTTCCGATACCGGTTGCTACAACTTCTTTGATTCCAAATTTTTTCATAACAAGTTCCTCCTTTGTTTTTTCAGTACCTTATTATTTATGATAAACGCACAAATGTCAAGTTTTTCGCCCTTTTTCTTTCCAGCTTCCCCTAACTTTTTGCACCTTCTCCGACAAAGTATTCCTTCACCAGTTTAACAACGACACCGGAAAGCAAAAATACTGCGGTCAGGTTCGGAATTGCCATGAGTCCGTTAAACGTTTCCGCAATACTCCACATCAGGCCCAGATCCATGGTCGCACCCACAATGGCAACCAGTGCATACACCAGCATGAACGGCTTATTGACACGGGAGCCGAACAAAAACTCGATGCAGCGCGTCCCGTATAATCCCCATCCGATAATGGTGGAAAATGCAAAACAACACATCGCAACCGCAGTAAAAACAGATACCCAGTTTCCGTATGTTGCGGTAAATCCACTGATTGTAAGCTCAGCACCTGCTGCCTGTCCGTAACTGACCGGAACCTGGCTGCACAAAATAACCAGTGCTGTCAGTGTACAGATCACAATCGTGTCTACAAACACCTCGAAAATTCCAAAAAATCCCTGTTTGACCGGTTTTCTCGTATCTGCACAGGCATGTGCAATTGATCCCGTGCCAAGTCCGGCCTCATTTGAAAAAATTCCACGGGAGACACCTTTTTTCATACTCATAAAGAAGCTTCCCACTGCTCCACCGGTCACTGCCGCCGGGTGAAATGCTCCCTCCACAATCGAAGCAAATACAGCCGGGATATGACCGATATTAAATAAGATCACTCCCACTGCCAGAACAATATAGACCAGTGCCATAAACGGTACCAGCTTTTCTGTCACCTGTCCAATCCGCCTGATACCTCCAAGCAGAATGAGTGCGATCAGAACCGCCAGAATGATCCCGACTACAAGGTTAACAGTCGGCACCGCATCTTTTGAAATGACATGGTAATTCATTAATGCCGTATTGATGGCTGTGGTAATCGTATTTACCTGTGTGGCATTCCCTGTTCCGAATACGGTCAGTACGCCAAACGCGGAAAAGAGATACGCCAGCCAGTGCCAGTGTTTTTTCAGTCCGTTCTTAATATAATACATCGGACCGCCGACCAGATCGCCATGCACATTCTTTTCACGGAAATGCACCGCAAGCGTCACTTCTGAAAACTTCGTACACATACCGAGAATTGCGGAAATCCACATCCAGAACACGGCTCCCGGCCCGCCGATGGCAATGGCTCCTGCCACCCCGGCAATATTTCCCGTGCCGACCGTTGCCGCAAGTGCCGTACAGACCGCCTGAAACGGTGTCATGGCTCCATCCGATGCCTCACGCTTCTTAAACATGCGGCCGAAGGTCACTTTCATCGCGTATGGGAACTTGCGGATCTGTAAGAACCGGGTCCGGAAACTCAATACCAGACCAACACCGATGATACAGATCATTGCAGGAACACCCCAGATGAAATTGTTGACCGCACTATTGATTGCTTCAATTGTGGATAACATACGTTTCTTTTTCCTTCCTACGTGAATAAGCGCGTGTTTTTTGTAAAACACGCGCTTGCATTATAGCACAATTTTTGCATTTTCTCTACAATGGAATTGTGGAAGAGGATATTTCCCACGGAAGTCCTTACGGTGGTCCTTATTCCCCCGCTCGTGCAGCCGACCCCACCACTTTCTGGCCTTATCAGGTATGGTCCTATCAGGCCGATGATGCCTCCTACACAAAAATAGGTTCTGTGACCGACTGGAATAAAAAAGAATGGGCAGACAGCATTGACGGATTTTCCTCATTCCCGGATTCCGCTGATAAGGATCACGACGGTATCGTATATCTCCTGACAAATGCCAAAGGGAAAGAAACCGCCATAGATGCTGCTGACCTGAAAAAGTGGGTGGATTCCTACCGTAAAGGTGCAAAAGAAATTCCCATCACCTATCAAAGGCTCAAATAATGGCAATTATGATTGTGTATCAGGATCACTGGCTGCGTACCGCCCAGCGCATCTTCGTGGATCGTGCCCGTCCGTTCTGCGCACACTCCTGCGCGGACGGACGCACCACATCCTTTGCATACTCCGAATAAATGCCTGCGCGACAGCCTTCTTTTAAAGCACGCTTTACCAGCTTGTCCTCCCCGGAATGGAATGTCAGAATCGCCACGCGGCCGCCCGGTTTTAAAGCACCCGGCAGTTTTTCCATAAATTCATAAAGCACCTCAAACTCTCGGTTGACATCAATGCGAAGTGCCTGAAACGTCCGCTGACAGGTCTTTTTGATGGTTTCTTTTTTATCCTTTTCCGGCAGAAAATCGAGAGTGTCTTCAATAATCCTGCGCAGTTTTGTGGTGGTATCCACGCGGTGTCCTTTGCGGATCTCATCGGTGATCGCTTTTGCAAGTTCCTCACAGTACGGCTCATCGGAATTTTCATAGAGCATTCCGGCAAGCTCGTCCCGGCTGATCGTATCCAGACGCTCCGCCGCACTGATTCCTGCCTCCTGATTCAGCCGCAGATCAAGCGGTCCGTCCACTTTAAAGGAAAATCCACGCTCCGGATTGTCGATCTGCATGGACGAAACGCCAAGATCTGCCAGAACAAAATCAAAACCTCCCACTTCTTTTGCAATCTCATCGATCGTGCAGAAATTCTGCAGATGGATGGTCAGCATGTCCTCTCCGAATCCCTGGTCTGCCAGACGTTTTTTCGTCTTTGCCGACTCTGCCGGATCCACATCCGTCGCATGGATGTGTCCCTGCCCCTGCAGCTGCTCGAGCATGGCTTTCGTGTGACCGCCGTAGCCGAGTGTGGCATCAAAACCGGTCTGTCCCGGTTTGATCTGCAGGAAATCAAGAATTTCTTTTACCATAATGGAGATATGCATACCTGCCGGGGTGTTGCCTTTCTGGATGACATGCGCGATGGTGTCTTTGTATTTTTCCGGCTGTAGTTCTTTATATTTTTCTTCAAATTTCTTTGGGTATTTTCCTTTATAATGCACACGGCGCTTGTGCGGGGTCTGGTTTTCGTTTTCCATTTTTTATTCCTTTCCTCTCCTGTCCAGGTACAGCTCCTCTTACCATTTGCAAGGCAAAACTTTATATGAGGTTGCGAAGGTATTGTTTGCAGAGTAATCTCTGAGCACTAATGATTTCAAATTTAATCTGTTTTCTATGAATACCGGTACAATTGTTTTTCTACCAATTTATTTCCTTCATAGACGAGCCGAAGCGTAAAAAAGCGGCGCTCGTCCTCCTCGATCAGCAGTTTCAAAAAGATTGCATCGCCCTCCCAGGTCGGAAGTGTAAGGACTTCTTTTTTATCCATCCACTGCAGATCTCCCTCGTTACACTCGATCAGCTCCCCGGTAAAACCATCCGCGGTAAACAGGCACATTTCTTCCGGCTCCGGCGCTTCATCACTGATGAATGTGATCAGCCCGCGGAACTGGTAGGAAGTCAGTGTCAGGCCGGTTTCTTCTTTTACTTCACGTAACAGGCAGTCCTCCGGTCCTTCCGTGCCTTCTGCATGTCCGCCTACACCAATCCACTTGTCTTTGTTGATGTCGTGCCGCTTTTTGGTGCGGTGGAGCATCAGGTATTTTCCGTCTTTTTCTATGTAACACAGGGTTGTCATTTTCATGGGATTTTCCTCGTTATTTCTCATATTTGTTCCATATGCTCCATGATAACAAAATTTGACCCGTTTTTTCAATCGAACATTTCATATTTTGACCCGTTTTTGATATATTTATTTTCTTTTTTTGCCCGTTTTTAAATTCCAGCCGAGTTATGGTGCTCATTTGAGGTATTCTCCAATCCGGTCAATATTATAAAGCGGGGTGTTTGTCATCCAGTCCTGCTCACGGAAATCCGACATGGAAGTCCGCACCGCATGCTTGGGATGATACTTTTCACAAAAAGCCCGCAGACTTTTTGCCCGCAGATTTTCCTCTGCTTTCACCTCTACCAGAATGACCGATCCGGGTGCCTGCAGCATAAAATCAATTTCGCCCGTAGAATTTGCCGTTGTGTAATAATATGGTTCCACACCCAGTTCCGCTATCATCTGCTGCAGCACATACTGCTCCGTCAACGCCCCTTTAAACTCTGTAAAAATCCTGTTTCCATCAACGATAACGCTTGCATCCAGATCTGTCATGGCAAGCAGAAGCCCGACATCAAGCATATAAATTTTGAACGCATACAGATCCATGAAATCAACTTTCCCTACCGGAAAAGAAGTTCCCTTATAAAACGTTTCATTGTGCGTCCTCCCTGTCAGTGGAATTTATATGTAGCATTCCTTATTACTTTATATCATATTTCTTTATGGCAGAGCCGTCAACATTTTTAAGGACGTATTTGTGTTATGGTGCTACACTTTTCAGGACGTATTTATGTGATAGTGCTACACTTTTCTGGACGTTACTGTTTGCATAAATGTGGAAGGTTTTTGTTGCATCTCAGGCATTTAAATGCTATACTTATCACAAAGCAAATACATATTTTTCCATAGCTTGGGCGGACAGTACCTGGCGAGCCGTCTATATCATATACTTTATTTTATCATTTCAAATTATCCCGGAAAGTCTTGCTTTTAAAATTCAACTTTATTTTAACTTAATTTTGTTATAAGCAGGATTTGTATTGATATGGGATGTGTTGTCATACAGATTCTGTGGCTTACACAAGGAGGAAACTGTATGGCAAACAAAGAATACAAAAGTGATGTGTTCAGCATGCTTCTTCAGGACAAGAAACGTGCAATGGAAATTTATAACGCGATTAATGGAACGGACTATGATGATCCAGAACTGGTTGAAATGACAACTTTGGATGACAAAAGCTTTTCGCTTACCGTACGGAATGATGCATCATTCATTCTTGATGCGAATCTGAGCCTGTATGAGCATCAGTCGACCTATTGCCCGAATATGCCACTGAGGGATCTGCTTTATTTTGCAAGCATTATACAAAAACAAATCAAAGCTCAGAAACGTGATATTTATGGTGGAAGAATCTTAAAGATTCCAGTGCCCCATTTTGTCGTGTTTTATAATGGAAAAGAAGATGCGCCGGATCAGTATGATCTCCGTCTTTCTGATGCATTTGAAAAAGAAACCAAGAATCCTGAGATAGAATTGGTCTGCCATGTTTACAATATTAACAATGGGAAAAATGTTCCATTGCTGTCAAAATGCCAGACATTGCGTGAATATATGTATTTTGTGGATATGGTGCGGAAAAATAATGAAATCAGTGGAAATCTGGAAGATGCCATTGAGAAAGCTATCAACCAGTGTATGGAAGAAAATGTGCTTAGGGATTTTCTGGCTCAACACAGGGAGGAGGTAATGCACGTGATGACATTAGACTATACATTTGAACGACGGCTGGAAATGCAGCGCGCCGAAGCAATTGAGGATGGCGAAAGGATCGGAAAAGAAATCGGGAAAGAGATCGGGAAAGAGATCGGGAAAGAAGAAAAATTGTCAGAGCAGATTCGTAAAAAAATTCAAAAAGGCAAACCTCTGGATCAGATTGCGGACGAATTGGAGGAAGTGCCGGAAACCATTCGTCCTTTATACGAAAAAATTAAGCAGGAAATGCTGCAATAAAATAAGGCAGTTTCCGAGGAGGAAATGAGTTTTTATCGTTCGTTAGCTGAATGATATGCTTATTTACAAAATTGAATATTGCTTACCTTCAAGTTTATTGTGTCAGGCACCAATTGTCCAATTGTTCTCTATTTCTATTGATGCAGCCACTTATGCGATGGTCGGATTTGTCACAGGTATACTACTCACAAAATATCTGCTTTGGTATGACGATAGAGTTAAGTAATTCTTAATATGAGGGGCTTACCTTGCCCCTCTATCCTTATTCTGTAACTACAATCATAGTTCTATTTTTCAATCCCAAGCACGGTATTGGCCTGCTCACCCTCCATATATTCAAATGTGATGGTATCTCCTACACCATAACGCACGATATCAAGGTAATCTACTACCGATACATCGTAAATATCGGAATCATTTTCGAGCAAAATATATTGGTGCGTATTTCCTTCTACCACTGCATCGGTGATTTTTGCAATCGTACCGGTTGCTTTCTTGACACTGTCGCTCTCTTTTGTTTCCGCATTGACACCATTTTGCTTCATCAGTTCCATATAGTTCTTTTCGCATTCACTGACAGAATCACCGGTTGCTACAATCTGATATTTCTGCACATTTACCATCGCATACATTTTTACCAGACCAGAATCATCCTTTAATGCAATGAAATAGGTCGGCTCATTTGTAATGTTTAATAACAGTGGGAAGGTTGCTGTATAGCCAAGGTTTTGCACCTTACCTTCCGCAGAGGACATCGCAGAATCTTCAATTGCGCCTTCTACCTGATAATATTTTGTCTCCATCGTTCTCTCATTCATCAGGACGAATCCAACGTTGGACTGATCACTTGTGATGGAGGTTACTCCGGTATAAACCCAGACATCATCATTCATTGCAAGGTAATTATAACCGTTCGTGGTGGTCAGACAATCCTTCTGTCCTAACACACTGTTGATAAATCCATGTTTTAAAGATCCATAATAATCATAAAGCTGTACCAATAAATCGGCAGAATAAACACGGTCTACCCAGCTTGGCACATCTTTTACCGCATAATCAGTGCACTCACCTGTCACAGCATTACAAAGCACAACTCTGCCGATGGTCTTACCTCCAAACAGACCAATCTTATAATCTGCAACACTGCAAATCCAGTAAGGCGTACCCTCCTCATCAATCTCAAAACTGATATCATCGAAAATATAGGTCGGATAACGAAATCTTAAATGACGCTTTAAGTTTCTATGAAAATGGTCATATGGCGTATATTTCATGCCTTCTGACAAACGAACCAGCTCCGTATCCTGCGTTGCCATATCAATCTTAATATAGGCTGGAATTCCTTCCTTCTGGTTCGTCAGCCACTTGATGGTATCCGCATAACGGAGCGGTGTCACACGGACCGGTTCCCCTTTGTAGTTAATCTGGGAATAAAGTTCACTGACTTCAAACTGCGACGCCATATCAACAAGACTACCCATCTTACGATTTCCCAGAATGGATGCTGAGTCACGATCTAACAGTGGAATCTGGTCATAAGAAATCTGTTTGATATCCTCGGTAAATTCCCCCTCTTCCACTTTTAAAAGTTTCTGATATTTTGCTGCATTGACAATCGGTGAGGACAAAATGGAGCCTGCCACATAAACCGCCAAAAACAGTAAAAAGACAATCACTCCAATCTTTAAACCTGTATATTCCTTAATAAAGGACAGTTCAATCTTGCTTTGTCCTGCTATCTTTGCCTTTCTTACAATATAAAGCACGAAAAGCACCGCCAAAATCAGAAAAATAAATTTCCAGGTTTCTGTTGCATGAATGTTAATTGCCGGAAGTGAAACATAATAAAAAATTGCAACAGCGATTACCACCAACAAAGCAATCACCAGTTTGACTTTCATCATTCCTTTCATCACGAATTCCCCTTTCGTTCGTTTGGTCGAAGCTGATATAAAAATTCTTCAAAACATACGCCATCTTGTTCCGGTATCAACAAGTTTATTGTGTCAGGCACCAATTGTTCCAATGTAAAACGTTTCATCGTGCGTCCTCCCTGTCAGTGGAATTTATATGCAGCATTTCTTATTGCTTTATATAATATTCCTTTATGGCAGAGCCGTCAACATTTTCAAGGACGTATTTGTGTTATGATGTTACACGTTTCAGGACGTATTTGTGTTGTCATATCACACGTTTCAGGATATGATTCTATCATGAAAGTAGGAACTATAAACTTACAAAGTTTCTGCTTTTGCAAATAACCGGTATGCTCTTGCAATTTTATTTTACAAGTTCTATGATAGGCAGTTAGAAAGACAGGGTGATTTTATGCAGATCAGTATTCTTTTAATGGAACAGATTTTTGAGCTTTTTCTCATGATTCTGATGGGATTTATTATTGTAAAGGTGGGAATTGTCAAGGAAGAAGACAGTAAGGTTTTATCCAAAATCGTACTGTACCTGATCATTCCATGCGTGATTATAAACGCTTTTCAGGTGGACTATACTAAAAAAACCGTAAATGGTCTTCTCATCGCGCTTGCTGCATCCGTATTGCTTCAGGTGGTTCTCCTGCTTGTCGTTTTCATGATGGGAAAACTGTTTTCCTTAAATGAAGTGGAAACAGCTTCTATCTATTACTCCAACTCCGGCAATCTGATTGTTCCTATCGTGACATTTGTTCTGGGACAGAAATGGGTGCTTTACGGATGTGTCTTCATGAGCGTGCAGCTTGTTTTCCTCTGGACACACTGCAAGAAAATCATAAGCCGTGAGTCTTCCTATGACTGGAAGAAAATCATCCTTAACATCAATATGATTTCCATTGCCATTGGTGCCATTTTATTTTTCACCAGAATCCGGCTGCCGGAACTCATTACAAATACCATCTCCAGTGTTGGAAATATGATCGGGCCAGCCAGCATGATTGTAACCGGAATGCTTTTTGCCGGAATGGATTTAAAAGCAATTTTTGCAAATAAACGTGTATATTTCATATCGGCTCTCAGAATGCTTGTCATTCCTTTGATTGCACTGTTTCTCATAAAAATCAGCCATCTTGCCACACTGTCTGCAGATGCTCAAAAGATCATGCTCATTGTATTTCTCGCAGTAATCACCCCATCAGCATCTACCGTTACACAGATGTGTCAGGTGTACGGAAACGATGCACACTATGCCAGCGCAATCAACGTAGTGACCACGCTGTGTGCCATTGTGACCATGCCTTTTATGGTGCTGTTGTTTTCCCGTATTTAACGGTATATTTTCGCTTTTTTCTGCAATACCGGATAAAATCATACCATAAAAAGACAAGCACAGCCCCGATAACGATCGCTTTTACCACAAGCGGCATATGCCCGTCACCGAATCCAAACTCCACAATAAAAAAAACACTCAGTGCGATCCACAGTGCAAACCATACCCATCCAAACAGCTTCTGATTTTTGATCTTGCAAAACAGAAACTGAAAAACCGGATCGCCACTCACTTTATAAAACTCGCTGTACTCCGAAAAATCACCGACAAGTTCCTCCAATTGCGCAAAGCTACGTCCCTTTTTCTCTTCTTCTTTTACGTAGTTGAGGTAAAAATCAATATTTTCGCCATCGTAGGCATGATCTGCTGCAAGTTTCCGGCACAGGTCGATGGAACCCTGTATTTCCTGCTGCTTATTTAACAACTCCTGCAACTGCTGCCGGACAAGTTCCTCAGAAACTGCCGGATCATCCAGCATCGAGGCAATTTTTTCGATGGGCATATTCATTTTCCGATATAAAATGATCTGTTTTAACCGCCGGATATCCTGTTCACTGTAATTGCGGTATTTGCTCTGGTCATTCCGCTCCGGTTCGAGCAGCCCCTTTCTTTCATAAAAGCGGATATTACTGATGGTTAATCCGGTCAGTTGTGCTGCCTGTCCTATTTTCATCTGTCCCGTTCCTTCCTTCTACTATATATTTGAAAATACAATTATCTCTTTCCCACCTCACGCCGTGCCTGGTCTGTAATTTTTTCTGGAAAATCCAGCAGTTCCATCAAATCTATGGCATTTGTTTTCCCGACGATCCCACGTCTGATTTTGTATGGAAAAACGATATCTTTTTCATGAACCTGACTGTCAAAATAATAAGTGTCGTATCGGTTTTTTAAGGCATACACCAGCTCCAGATCATGTGTAGCAATCAGGAGAAAGCCCTGTTTCTGCACCATGTAGGATAAAATGGCATTGGATGCCGCCAGACGCTCACGCGTGTTCGTCCCTTTTAAAATCTCGTCAATCACAAACAACATGGGCTCACCCGTTTTCAGTTCATCGAGCATGCGCTTTAAATATTTAATTTCACGCATGTAATAACTCTCTCCCTGCAGCACATCATCCCGAAGTGCCATCGAGGTCATCACCTGTATTGCAGGCATTTTCATATTTTTTGCAACACAGGTATTGATCGTCTGTGCCAGAATCACATTGATGGCAACCGCTTTCATAAATGTCGATTTACCAGATGCATTTGCCCCGGTCAGTACCACACCTTTTTTCAGGACAAAATCATTCGGAATTGCATCTGCCATAAGAGGATGACGGATTTTCTCCACACTGATTGCGCCATCACTCTGCAATGACGGACAGCACCATTGCGGCAGGCTTTTCCGGAAGGATGCGATCGCAATCTCCATATCGATTTCTCCTGCAAATGTATACAGTTGCATCGTCTCTTTTTTTAAATTCTGGCAGAACTATAAACCATGAACCAGGGTGAGAGTCAAGGGATTTTTACCAAAAAGACCGTTTCTGTGCCGTATAAATGCAGCGGTTGCCATTGACCAGAAATGCCACCAGGCAGACTGCAAAAAATGCAAGCCCATTTTCCACACCAAATACTTCCATTCCGATCAGAACCGGAGCCAGCAAAGTATTGGTTGCACTTCCAAACACCGCCGCGTATCCAAGTGCCGCACAGACCATCGGTGGCTGTCCTGCCAGGCTTCCCAGCACAAAACCAAGCGATGCACCGATGGAAAAAAGCGGTGTCACCTCTCCGCCCTGAAACCCGATCGACAAAGTCAGTACCGTAAAGAATAGCTTCAAAATCCAATCAAACATATACAGTTCTCCACCGGAAAATGCCTGCGCGATCAGATTGGTTCCAAGTCCGCAGTACCGTCCGTTCCACGCCAGAAAAAGAAACACCGCCAGTGGGATCGACACAAAGCCGATTCTCTTGTATGGATTTTCCAGTACGTTTCCCATAAACTGTTTTACTTTTTGCAAAAGCACCGCAAACAGCCGTCCCGTCAGACCGAACAAGATTCCAAAAAGAATCAGATATGTCACCGTCTTTGTGTCCGTCAATGACAGGGTCTGCGAAAGAAGAACCGAAAATTTTTCCAGCCCCAGCGCATGCGAAGTTGCAGATGCCGTAAAAGACGCAATCGCTGCAGGAAGCAATGCGGAATATGCCATACTTCCACTCACCACTACTTCCATCGCAAAAAAGACTGCTGCAAACGGAGTCTGAAAGAGGCCTCCAAATCCGGCTGCCATTCCCGCAATCAATACTATCCTGCCGTTGTCCGGGAAGTGGAATCTGCGGGCAAACGCATGGGAAAGTGTGGCACCGATCTGCACGGCAACGCCCTCGCGCCCAGCACTTCCGCCAAACAGATGTGTGATCCATGTACCGGCCATGACAAGTGGAATGAGTGCCAGTGGAATCGACTCCCGCTTTCCCTGCCCGGCTTCCATGACAAGCGTCATTCCTTTTGCCGCCGTCTCATTGAAATGCCGGTATAACCAGACGATCCCAAGCCCTGCCAGCGGCAGAAACGGCAGCAATACAACTACATGCGCCGAACGAAAATCTGTAATAAAAAGTAAAACACGACCAAATACCGCGTCAATGGCACCAATTGCAATGCCAAGGAGCAGCGCAGATAGCGCATACAAAAATGTTTCTTTTGCTTTTTTCTTTAATCCCTGTAAATCATGTGACGGATTCATGGTTTTCCTCTTCTTTCATAATCCCTTTTTCGTCTCTTACATGCGACATATGAACAATTGATTTACTGCTACATCCATCCTGCATCAATCCTTCCCCTGCACATCCTCAAAATCTTACAGCAAATAAAAAAGCCGATGGTCTCTGCGATCAAACAATCGTAGAAGTCATCAGCTTATCGTTCAGCAGTTCAGGGAAATTCCCTTGGGAGAACTTCATTCCCATTGACAGATTACTCCTTTTCCCATAAAAAATCAAGGAAAAAAAATTTGGGACCACATGTTACAATCTGCTGCTTTTGTAACTTACATCCCGGATTTTTCATTGCTACAATAAGGGTATCATGAATGTATGCAAAGGAGACGATTACAACTATGGCAAACAGAATTATGTTAAATGAAACATCTTATCACGGCGCAGGTGCAATTCAGGAGATTGCAACCGAGGCAAAAGCACACGGATTCCAGAAAGCTTTTGTCTGCTCTGATCCTGACCTGATCAAGTTTGGTGTAACAAAAAAGGTAACAGATGTACTGGACAAGAATGGTCTTGTGTATGAGATTTATTCCGATATCAAACCAAATCCAACCATCCAGAATGTCCAGCACGGTGTACAGGCATTCAAGGATTCCGGTGCCGACTACCTCATTGCAATCGGCGGCGGCTCTTCCATGGATACTTCCAAAGCCATCGGTATCATCATTGCCAATCCGGAATTTGAAGATGTGCGTAGCCTTGAGGGCGTAGCTCCGACCAAAAAACCATGTGTACCGATCATCGCTGTTCCGACCACCGCTGGTACTGCGGCAGAAGTTACCATCAACTACGTCATTACCGATGTGGAAAAGAAGCGTAAATTTGTATGTGTTGACCCACACGATATGCCAATTATCGCAATCGTAGATCCTGAGATGATGTCTTCCATGCCAAAGGGACTTACTGCTTCTACCGGTATGGATGCCCTGACACACGCCATCGAAGGATACACTACAAAAGCAGCCTGGGAAATGACAGATATGTTCCACCTCAAAGCCATTGAGCTGATCTCCAAATCCCTGCGCAGTGCCGTTGCAAACGAAAAAGAGGGACGCGAAGGCATGGCACTCGGCGAGTATATCGCGGGTATGGGATTTTCCAATGTCGGACTTGGAATCGCACATTCCATGGCACACACACTCGGTGCTGTCTATGACACTCCACACGGTGTTGCCTGTGCAATGATGCTCCCAATCGTTATGGAATACAATGCCGACTGCACCGGTGAAAAATACCGTGAGATTGCACGCGCCATGGGTGTCAAAGGTGTCGATGAAATGTCTGTGGACGAATACCGCAAGGCAGCGATTGATGCCGTACAGCAGCTTTCCGTCGATGTCGGAATTCCGACCAAACTGGAAGCACTGAAGGAAGAAGACTTACAGTTCCTTGCAGAATCCGCACATGCCGATGCCTGCGCACCTGGAAATCCAAAAGATGCCAGTGTGGAAGATCTGAAAGCACTGTTCCGTAAACTGATGTAATTTCTTACAATTCAATATAAAGTGGACTGTAAAAAAGTCACTGATGAAAAAAACGCCAGTTCCGGCAAATACCGGTTCTGGCGTTTTAAATTATAGACAAAGTGGAAGCGTTTTCAGCTTCTTTCTATATTAATCCCAGTTTTTGAAATACTTCCCTCAGCCGCACAGGCATGGATTCGGTCAGCGCATGTGCCAGCTCTTCTGGCGTACATTTCCGATACCCGAGCACCCACTGCACCGTCATATAAACCGAACCAAGACAATACATTTCCAGTTCAAACTGCAATTCGGTGGAAATCTTTCTTCCTGTCCGGCTTTCGATCTGCTTTGTGTAAAACTCCTGAATCAGTTCAAAATCATGATCTCTCAGGCAATTCTGCTGATCATTTTTGAATGCCGCCCGAAAAAACAGCTGCTCCATCTGAATGTATTCAAATTTGTTGACAAGGCTCTCGTAGACGGTTCTTCCTTCTCCCATGTGCTCAAATGATTCCAGCAAAATCTTATCAAAATACCAGTTGATCAGATCATATTTATCCTGAAAATTCCGATAAAATGTCTGACGCGTCAATCCACAGGTTTCTACAATTTCTTTTACGGTTATTTTTTCTACCGGTGCCGTGCGCATACATTCTTTCATGGCATTTGCCAGCTTATAGCGCACACCGTCATTCTGCTTTTGTGGTTCCATGTTTCCCCCAGTCTGGCAAGTTTTTCTTTTGGTTTATTATTGTCTATTATACTATATCTGCATAATTTTTTCATCTGTTCGTTTTCTTTTAAATTACTGGTTAACTGCGTGGTCTGGGGCCTTTGGGGTTTGGCAGGAGGGACGGATTTGCGGGGATTGTTTTAAATATAAGTTTTTTCGATGCGACGGAAGAAGGGGGACATTCTCTTTCTACAGAAAAATTTGCAAGTTAGCGCCGATATTGATTTCAGGTAAGTTTGACAAATATTTTACTTTTATGCCATTAGCGTTATGTGATGGAACTACGGCGCAGTTGCAAATTTGTTCTTCCGAAAGAAATGTACCCCTTCTTCCTGTTGGCTGGAGATAATATAATTGAGAAACATATTTCCGCAAATCCTGTCTGTAGAACAAATATAAGGGCACCAGAACTTGCAGTTAAAGGCGCTCTCGGAAGGAAATGCGTGCAATGAGCGTTTACGGTAAAGTGATAAATGTTTGGGAAGCTTAACATGCAAATAAGTGGAAATTTCATTGCTGGTATTTTGTGAAACAATCGTTCTATTGAAGCTTTTATATAATCGGGCATTATGAACTTATAAATGAAAGATGGGGGCTATATAATCAAAATTCATAGGAAAAATGCCCTCGTGATATCTATGCCAATAAAATTCAGTAAAAGATACCATCGTGGTATCTATGCCAATAAAATTGAGTAAAAAATTCCACCGTGGTATCTATCCCAATAAATTTCATGTAAAAGATACCATTGCGGTACCTACACGCTGAAAATTTAACATTCAGATACCGGAAAGTCTCTATAGATCAAAAATTGCTTCTTTAGGTACCGCTTTTTCTAAAAAACCGGTATCTGGAGAAACAATTTTTACTATATAGGTGACATTTCCTGATTTTAAACCTTAAAATTTCGGAAAACTGTCACCTAAACCTTTAATTTTTCATCTATAGATACCCGGCCGTATCATCAAGTGATTTAACAGGGTATTTTTATGTTTATTCCAGTTCATGGGATTCGTAGCTCCTTTTGAGGCGTCCCCTTAACTGCAAGTTCTGGTGCCTTTATGTTTGTTCCACAGACAGGATTTGCGGGCATCATTCTTTTACTTATAGTTTTCCAATCCACAGGAAGAAGGGGAACATTTCTTTCGGAAGAACAAATTTACAACTTGCTCTGGCACTCACAACCCATAGTGAATTGCGTAAACTGAAAAACTTTACTCCACTTACCTGAAACCAACGCCAGAGCTAACTTGTAAATTTTTCTGGAGAAAGAGAATGTACCCCTTCTTCCGTCGCATCGAAAAAACTTATATTTAGAACAATCCCCGCAAATCCGTCCCTCCTGCCAAACCCCAAATACCCCAGACCACGCAGTTAACCAGCAATTTAAATGATCAATGCAAAATATCCCCAATCCCATATAAGTTCCGCAAAACTATTCTCCAGATACCCGCGGATATCCTCATCCTCATACCCGGTCATACGAGAAATCACCACCATATACTCCCGCACCGTCTCATAATCGAGTGCCTCCTCTGCCGGTATCCCATCTGCATCCAGACACCATTTCAAAAACAGACTCTGCCGGATTGCCGCATACGCAATCGCAATCCACTGCATCTGCAGCACCATGTGCTCCAGATTATCTGCCTCTTCCGGTTCCGTCTCAAAATTCTCCGGCAAAATCAGATCCGAAAACACTTCGTTTCTGAGGAAATTACGAAGCAACAGTTCATACGATGCAAATGCATTCCGGAACTGTCTCCACCGATCCCAAAGCTGTCCTGCCTCATTTTCCCCCTTAGTGGCATCCATATCTTCTCCCACATGGATTCCCTGCCTTCCGAAAATTTGGGAATAATATTCTGCCTGTGTAATCACAGGTGTCAAAAACTTCTCATACAGTCCCTCTTTCCGGTAATTGACCGCCAGATCCTGCAGAAGTTCATTGCATTCTTCCCAGGTTTCCAGCGAAGAGATTGTGCTCTTTGCCTGTGTGATTGCGGTGCGCAGTTGCAGCAGTGTTTCCGGAGAAAAATATTCTTCCACCAGTTCCGGTGTGATGGGCTGATTTTTATACAACTCCAGCAGAATATAAAAACTTTCCAGCAGAGCCTCCTCGATAGAAACCGTATGATCCCCCAGTAACGCCAGAATATGTTCCCGGATCAGAAACGCCATTTTATTTTCGTCTTTTTCCACACACATGGTATGTTCCGACACATTTGTCCACGTGTTTTCACTTGAAATGCCTGCATTGCTGTGCACGACCGATGGAAACGTAATCTCTTTATGCCGCCACAGATCAATCACCGCCGGACACCCCGGCATCAATGTATCTTCTTCATGATCTGCAAACCGGTGCACTTCCCGTGGAAATGTCGTGCAGGTTTCCGAGAGAATCGAATCCCCATACGCCAAAACCAGACGACACAGTTTGTCTTTGGCAAGAAATGGGCATCGATGCTCCTCGTCCAGCCGGATAACCCGGATTCCATCTTTCATACAAGTATAAGTGCTGAGATTTTTCCCACAATTTTTTGAATCTCCAGATACCTGATCCAACGACTGGCTTTTAGCGCATCCCGGCATCGTATCCGGCGGAAGGACTTTCTTCCATCTGCGGTTCGTATCCGCATCCACCGCAATCTTCCACTCCTGACAGCAAGTAATCGGACACTGGCCGGCAATGCAGCTGAATTTATCATAATAATCCGGACGACTTTTCTTTCGTTCTGTTTTCATATATCCTCATTTCTACATATGCTTGTTCAGTACTCTCCATGCAATTGCATAGACAATAAGAAACAGACAGATCATACACGACATCAGCTTACTGATCATCGGATCATACAGTCCTCCAAATAGAAAGGCAAAATACATTACAATCAGAAGCACAAACGCTGCCATCCTTAACGCACGCGACCCAATCTCAATATTTCTCTCGTCCGTTACCTGCAGTCTTGCTTCCTTTAATTTCTCTTCGTCTTTCATCAGACGCTTATTGCGGATCAAAAAAACAATTCCAGAACATATAAGCCCCACACCGATCCCACAATATACACCCTGCATATAATCGTCTACTTTCATCTTTCCCCAAAATCCCATATAATAAGCGGCTGCCGCACTGATTATGCCAAGCAGAATCAATCCCAGCAGACATTTATTTTTCGCCTGCAGCCGCTTGCGGAATTCCTCATTGTTTGTCACTTTACTTCCTGAAAATAAACAAAATCCCTTCATATGTTTTCATCCTCCTGATCAAATATAAATAATTCTTCAATGGTTACGTGAAAAAACTGTGCAAGTTTATGTGCCAACACTAAAGAGGCTTTGTATCTGCCTCCCTCCAGGGATATAATCGTCTGTCTGGTCACATCCACAGCATCTGCAAGCTCGCTCTGGGTCACTCCCAGCTCCTTGCGCAGATCCTGAATTCTTGTTTTCATGCTTCCCCTCCTCACGGAAATTTTTGTCAAGTTTGCTTTACACCGCGAAGTATAGCGCACTTTACATTGTATGTCAAGTGTATTTTACATTTTCATTTCAGAACGAAGCAAAACTTTGAAAGTTTCTATTGAACAGTAACAGACAATTGGTATAAACTGTGTATATATCGAAAATAAAGGAGAACTTATGAAATTAGAAAATTACGAAGTGCATCTGCCAAGCTATTCCATCGGCGATCACATCTACGATAAAATCGGACCGGTCTGTGAATCCTACGGAAAAACCGTGCTTCTGATCGGTGGCAGACGCGCACTTAAAGCAGCGGAAGGAAAGATCCGCACTTATGTAGCAAAAACAAACTTAGAAATCATCGGTGTCGAACTGTACGGCAGTGACTGTACCTACGAAACCGTGGAAAAACTGCGACAGCTTCCCGTCTATCACAAAGCCGATATGGTCTTTGGCGTGGGCGGTGGAAAAGCACTAGACACCGTAAAATGTCTGTGTATCACTGATGATAAGCCGGTCTTTACGTTCCCGACCATCGCCTCCAACTGTGCAGCATGTACTTCGGTATCCATCATGTACAACGAGGACGGCACATTCTTAAAACCGAACTTTTTTATACGGCCTGCCATGCACGCATTTATCGACACAGAAATTATTGCCAAAGCCCCTGCACAGTATATGTGGGCGGGCATTGGCGATACCTATGCCAAATACTATGAGGCAACCATCTCTTCCCGTGGGGAACAGCTGGAACATTTCACCTCCCTTGGTGTGGCATTAAGTGTCATGTGCCGCAATCCGCTTCTGGAATACGGTGCCAAAGCACTCGAGGATCATAAAAAAGGATTATGTACCTACGATGTGGAGCAGGTTGTCCTTGCCATCGTCGTGACAACCGGAATTGCCTCCATTTTCCTGACGAAAGATTTCACCCCGGATTATAACAGCGGGCTGGCGCATGCAATTTTTTATGCGCTGACCAGTTATCCGATCATTGAAGAAAAACATCTGCACGGAGAAGTCGTGGGATTCGGTGTTCTGTTTGCACTGCTTGTCGACCAGCAGTACGAGGAATTTGAAAAAATCTATACATTAAACAAACAGCTGCAGCTTCCGACCTCCCTGAAACAGATTGAGATTACGGAAGAACAGTGGGAGGAAAGTATGGACCACATCCCGGAAATGTCCGATATCAGACATTACCCATACAAAGTAACAAAAGAAATGCTGACCCTTGCAATGAAGCAGCTGAAAGAACGGGAGGCAGACAGATAAATGCATAAAAAATCTTCTGCCGGCACCGGCACCTATTCCATCATCTTTGGTGTTGCCTTTGTCTGGTTCACCACGCATTTCGGCGGCGGATTTGCCTCCGGTGCCCAGATTTACAGTTACTATGTACGGTTCGGCATCTGGTGTCTGATCATGCCTGCACTTGCCATGCTCTATAACGGCATCTTTTTTGCCTACGGCATACGCTTTGCCAGGAAACACGAAGTATACGATTACCGCTCGTACAACAATGCTTTTTACGGAAAATTCGCCCCAGTTTTTTCCAACCTGTTTGAAGTGCTCTATATCTGCGTCATGTGTGTCGCTCCTGCGGTTGCCTTTGCAACCGGCGGTGCAACATTAAGTACACTGACAGGACTTCCGTATCTGCTGTGTACACTGATCATCGGCATTTTCATCTTTATCGTTGCCATTTTCGGCACCGATCTGGTGCGCCGGGTAGCCTCCGTGCTTTCCATCTGCATCATTGCCGGGCTTCTGATTGTATACATTCCGAATATCATCCACGGATGGTCTGCCATCCGCGCAACCGCACAGCAGATGACAACATCCACACAACCATTCGGGAAGGCACTTTACTCCGCATTCCTTTACGGAACGTTCCAGCTGGCAAACATTGCGGTATTTGTCCAACACGCCAAAGTATTCAAAAAACCAGGCGATGCAGTCAAAAGCATGGGGCTCGGCTTTATCATCAACGCGCTGATGATGACGATGGTCTGTCTTGGAATTATGACCGTTTCCACAAGCCCGGATATGGCAGGTACCAGCGTACCGACACTGCTTATGGTGCAAAACGGTATTGGAAAAGGATTTATGACACCGTTAATTTCCATTCTGATTATCCTCGGTGCCGTATCCACCGCCGTAAATATGGTTGCCGCCATGGTGAAACGTGTATCCGACGGACTTAAAAAACGGACCTCGTCCGGCAAAAATGATGTATCTGCCGGGACACCAAAAGCAGAAACTCCGGACATAAACACCAGAAAACGCATCTCCTCCCGTGAGATTATCATCGCACTGATCTGCTGTCTGATTGATTTTGGCATCGCACAGTTCGGCTTACTGACATTGATCCAGAAAGCTTACAGTTTTCTGGCTTACCTTGCCATTCCGGTGATTCTTGTTCCATATATCATTCACATGATTGTGACACGTCTGGATTCCAGATAACGCAACTGCAGGGGCAAATATAGGAAATTATAGGAAAAAGATCTCATTGACGGAGAACCGCCGAAAATGATACAATACCTCCATATCAATAAAAATATGGAGGTTTTTATTTTATGAAAAAAATGAAAAAACAATTTCTGGCAGCTGTGCTTACCTCAGTTATGGCAGTATGCGCTTTTGCCGGCACTACTCCTGTAGCGGCAGCAACCCTTTCTGCCAAGCAGTACATCAACAAAATGGCGAAAGCCACAGAAAAATTGAAATCCTATGAGATGAAAATGAACATGGATATGGACATGTCGGTTCAGGGAAAAACCACATCCACCAAAACCACGTCAACAACGATTGCTTTTGCCAGTCCGCTGAAAACCAAAACCGTTATGACGATGACAATCCCTTCCAACGGTAAGGACACAAAAATAAAAGTAATCTCCTACACAAAACAAAAAGGCAACAAACTGTTGCAGTACACCTCTACGGATAACAAAACCTATGAAAAATCAACACTGGATTTGTCTGACTACTCCGATATGCTCAGTTCTGTACAGACCACAGATATGTATTCGGATTTAAAAATTGTCAAAAACAGCGTAACCGTCAACGGAAAATCAACCGTACAGATTCAGGCACGGCTGAAGGGCGAAGATATTGCCGGTCTTCTTGCACAACTTGGACTTAACGGAGATAACACACAGGGAACATCTTCTGATTACAGTTCTCTTTCTCCGATTACCATCTCTCTCTGGATTGATAAGAAGACCTATTATCCGGTAAAACAGACGATCGACATGAAAGACTTCATGAACGAGTATCTTAGTTCTCTTGTAGCGGATTCCGATATGTCCTACTCCAAGATTAAGACATCTGTTACATACAAAAACTTCAACAAGGCAACTAAATTTTCACTTCCGAAAGCCTGCAAATAAATGAAAGAAATGAAAAAGTTGGAATAACGACCGATTCGTTATTCCAACTTTTTTACTTTCCCTGTGTACAATTCGCTGCATCAATTGCAATGACAAGCATCAGTGCCGGAATCTCATCTTCGGGATTTAAAATATTAATCGTATAGGTATCTCCCCAGTGGAACAGTTCCTTTGAAATATGCACGACTGAACTGCAGCCCGCATACACATCATAATCCCAGGCAAGGAAATCTCCCTCACAACGCCATCCGTTATAATCAATTTCATAACGCGGTTTGAAAAACGTAAATTCCTTTTGAATATTTCCAAATTCACGTCCACTGATCACAATATCAAACGAAGGAAGAAGCGTAAAAAGACGCTGCTTGATCATACCGATTTCATTTCCGGAAACATCAAATACATGGATCTGGTGCCCCAGCCGAAACAATTCTGCTTTTACAAAATACTTTTTATTTCCCGCCTCATCATAAACATCATAGGTATCCGTCCATGAAAAAACACGCTGTTTCATCAGTAATTTCATATTCTTTTTCCCTCTTTCTTCTTTTTTCCGATCTGTGGCAACGTAATATTTACCCCAAGTACCAGTTTCACAAGCCAGACAAAAAACAACAGAACAAGAATCGGTATTACACAGGAAGTCACAAGCATTACCGCAATCGCTTCTATAAACCGGTTCAGTGTATTTTCCAGATTTACTTTTGCTCCGGTGACGGTATCCTCAACTTTGTCCACCAGTCCCGACCAGAAACTACTCTTCCCACCAGTATCAGAACCACTGCTCTCCTGACTCTGTGTATCTGCCTCGCCTTTGATCTCATCCGTCGCCTGCTTTGCCGATGCAATGGTATTTTCCATGGAAGCTCCATATGTCGCATCAATCAGATCCGCAACCCTGACACTTACCGGAACTACCAGATAAACAGCCAGCCCAAACAAAACCAGCTTACAGGCAATGGTCCTGCCCAGATCTTTTTTGAATCCAAAACAAAGCGACAACAAAATACATCCGATCGGAATCAACAGTTTAAATGCTGCCAGCCCCGTAATGGTAACCAGATATTTTTCCAGATAGATCGCACAGACAACTATCAGAAAATACGAACTCAGATCGGCCAGTTTATCCGCAATCGGAGTACCGGCATCTCCCGGAATAAGCGTAATTGCGGCAGAAGCAGCTGTTGCCGCTGCCGTCAGTTCCAATGCAGTTGTCTTTTTGTCATCCAGTGACTGAATCGCGTGTGCATTTATCTTCATAGTTGGAGATGAGGTGTATTTTGCAATCACACAAAATGACAGAAGTGCACACAAAAGGGGAATCAAAATCGATACGATCCACCGGATTCTCTCCCTCTGTTCTGCCTGTTTGTGGTTTCCTGACTCGTCCATTGTTCTTCCTCTCTTTCTGGTCTACGATCCCGAAGGAAGCCGCACGATGCGGGTCTTTCCTTCCTTCTTTGCGCGCATCAGTACCGGCATGTGTTTTTTGCGGAGTGCATGCACCACCGGATAGGCTGCAAACAGATCTGCCGTAACATAAACCGCTTCCGGTTTATACTCGAGTATTTGTTTTACAAAATCTTTGATATACGTTTTCCAATCTTCTTTTTCCATTGCAACTTCCGCATACACGCCCTGTTCTTCCAGATCCGGAAGAAGCGGAAGTGTCATGTGACAGATCTGTACATCGGTCATATCCGGAATCTGCCTGAGCAATTGCTCTGTTTCTTCTCTCTCGCAATTTTTTGTCTCCTGTGCCTCTCCGGCATCCCACAGACACACAATCACCGGCTTTTGCTCATATTCTTCCAGACTGATCTCACATGCCCTGATGGCATCCGCCTCGTCTCCAACCGTCATAAGAAATCCGCCCTTGTGACAGAACCCTGCGCTGGCAAGCCCGGTAGCCTCTTGCAGTTCTTCATTTTCAAGCCCCAGCCATTGCTTTGGAAAACTGCATTTGTAATTCATGGAATCCGGTTTCTTCTGTGGCTGGATACAATATCCGCCACGATTTGACGGGAAAATAACAAACGCTATATCCGTCTCCTTCAGCCGTTTCTGACACGGAACAAATTCCGGCAGCACCAGAATACGCGCATCCCCACCCTGTGTCTCCTGCATGGCAAGCACCTGATCAATTTTCTCGTCCGCGCGCGCGTCTGCACGATAACGTGCAAACTTGTTTTCGAGGACCATCCCTGCCACCTGCACGGCCCTCAAAAATCCGACGGACAAACCGCGATCTCTTTCTTCCTCTGTCACTCCATCGGCCGCTTCCGTTTCATCCCACACCGGATTAAAGTTTCCGATCAGTGTCGCAAGTTCATTCTTTTCTCCGGTATTATCATTGTTATCCAACGGCTGCACAAATTCTTCATCAAACCGCTGCGCTAATGTCCCGCCTAAGATTTCGCCTCCGAGTTCTTCCCAGAGCAGACCAAAGGCGGCATACGGTACTCCATTTTCACGCACACGACTGTCTCTCTGGTGATGATCATACCGCCCTCTGCCAATATCAAATACAATCCCATCATATTCTTCTGGCACACGGTTTCCTCTTGTGATTGTAATCTGCGGATTCAGATACAACAATAATGCGGATGAAAATACATCATCCGCATGAAATTTTCCGCTATGTGTAAATGCTTTTGCATTCGGTTTTTTGATCTGTTCTAATAATCCCATCTTGTCTTTCTACTCTTTTTTATTTTCTGTAATTCCCCACTCTTTTTCCATATAATCTCTGCCCATGCCTCCACCGACATCCCCGCTCACATTGCGGAGTGCAGCCATACATACGCCTCCAAGCGCACCAACTACAAGAATCCCCAGTAACATCCACATAAAAATTCCCCCTCTCCGAAAATGATATGTTTTCTTCAATATATTACACCTGTGTGATGAAGTCAACTCATTTCACAAAAAGGGGGAAAATGTGTACCTGAACAGCATGGTGTTCAGGTGCTGAGTGAACAGTAACAAATTATGAATCGATTCACACTTTTCCTTGCAGAGATTCAAAAGATATGTTATTCTATGTATAGAAAAAGGGAAAGCTAGAGAAGCGGCTTACCCCAATAATTAAAAATCTGTTTTAACAACAGCCGTCATTATTGCGAGTAATGGCGGCTATTTTCGTTTTCCCTTGAAAATCGTGTAACACAATCCAACAAGGGCGCAAATGAATATCCCTATCTGAATCAAATCAGAATATGTAACATACATTGGCAACGCCCTCCTTTCTTTCGTCTGGAGGGTTAGCCCCTCCGAAAAAGAGGGTAAGCCGCCCGGCTCTCTAGTTTCCCATGTATCTATACTATCATTTTAGAAAAAGTCTTTCAATCAAATTCTAACCTGATTGTCTTTTTATTCGTTATTGTTACTCTCTGATTACATAGAAATCCGCTGGAAAGGAGGGCTAAGCCATGAGTATTGTCGACTTTATAGCAGTGGTAAGTTTCGGCCTAACCTGCTTTGGTCGTGGATATACCTTTGGCAAAGATAACAATAAGCCACAAAAATAGCCGCCATATTACAACTCTATTTCCTCCACCTGAATCTTCTGGTTTACCATCCCCTGGCGGCTGACCAGCAGATACACCTTTAAATCCAGCTGATCTTTTGCAATTGTAAATGGCTCCTGCCGCACAATTTCTACATATGCGCCCGTCTTTTCCAGTTCTTCCTTCCGTGCGTTTGCTTTTTTCAGGCACAGTGCCAGCCGTTCCTCTCCGCTTTTTCCAAACAGGCGTCGCGGATAGATGGCCGTCTCCTTTTTGATCGTTTCCGTAAGTGTTTTCACAAAGCCAAAATGAATGCTATGGTGCAGGACGTGTGCCACCCACCTGGTTACAATTGTTGACGGATGTCTGCGATAAAAGCGAATCCAGCCAACCAGCAGCCAGTCTTTCGCCTGCTTTGCCAGCTGCTCCATCACATCCAGTCCCTGCAGGAAAGACTCTTTCGGCATCTCATGTGGCACCATATACGGTTCCGGTGCAGCACAGTAAGAACAGAAATTAAGTGCCGGGACATCCGCCAGATGAACCAGATGCTTTTCCCCCTCACTGCAATAATTTTCCCCCAAATAGGTATACTTGTCCCACAGCACTGCAATCCGAAATTCCAGCTGACGCAGATTTTCATACCGCGGAACCCAGAAATGTGCAATCTCTCCGTAGTTATATAGATTTACTTCCAGCTCCAGCTTCTGATAAAACAGGGTAATAACACTGTCTCCCTGCCGCACCCCAAGCACATACCGCTCCTGATCCCGGTCATAAGAGGCATCCAGTTTCCCTTCATAATCCTTTTTGTATGTGCCTGTGAAGATTGCTTCCCGAAAAACAAGAAAACTCTCCACGGTATCATTCATTTGATAAACCAACCGGATATCCTGCTCTGTTGTATTCGCTGTATGATCCTCCGGCAATAAAAGTTCAAATTCATTTTGCGCAAGCAGTTCCTGCAGCATTTCAAATGTTGTCACGTTTTTCTACTCCCTGATCCATTGCTAAACCTATGATACTCTAATGGCTTCTTTCCTGTCAATCATCCCATATTTTTTCAACAAAAAAACATCTGCTTTCTATTTTTTAAAAGAAAACAGATGTCTTTTCATCCTTATCTCCTATCGATCGCCCGCACGGAATTTCCGTCATTTAGCTTCACCGGAAAACGATACGAATAATTTCTTTCCTGCCAGTTCTCATCCTCCATCATCCGCAAAAGATTTTTGGCGGTAATCCGTCCCAGCTGATACTTCGGATGCACTGCTGACAATAATTTCACTTTCTGTTCCTGCTGCAGCTCCGCATCATCAAAAGATACTACGGAAACATCCTCCGGAACGGAAAGTCCACGGTCTGCCAGAAACTCCATATAATAACCGGCAACCTCGTCATTATACACAATCATTGCCGTACAGTCTTTTGTTCTGCGATACATATGAAGCATTCCCTTTTTCCCAAGTTTTTCATCCATATCTTTGGTCGAATACCAGCGGACACAATCGTCATCAAACTTTACCCCGTAATCGGAGAGGCACTGGATAAAACCCTTATAACGCTCGATCCCCTGCATATCATCATATTTGAATATACCGCCAATCCGGCGGTGTCCGTGCTCAATCAGTATTTTTGTCAGCTCATATGCAGCTCTGGCATCCTCCATCTCCACACTGTCAAATAATTGGTTTTCATAATGATTATGAATAAAAAGTGTTGGTATATTTTGTTTTCGTATTTCCCGGTACAAACGGATATTCGGGTTTGGAAATGCCGACCGGGAACCTTCGATAATCAATCCGGAAACATTGCTTTTCAACAGTCCCTCCAGATAGATCGCCTCATCATTCAGTCTGTTTTTTGTTACCGCGACTTCAATTCCATACCCTTTTTCTTTCAGTGCCGATTCAATTCCATCGTACACCTGTGAAAATAAATAATCCGAATAATAACTAAGGAGCAGACCAACCCGTTGACGCGATTCGTTCTCGGTACTGCCTTCATAAGACACGTACGTTCCGCTTCCGCGTACCCGGGTGATCAGCCCCTCATCCTCTAACTGTTGGAGAGCTGTGCGCACCGTCTGCCTGGAATAACCGAATTTCTTCTGCAGAATGGTCTCAGACGGAAACTTATCCATATTTTTAATTACGCCACTGGTGATTAACGTATGTGCCCAATGATATAATTTCTGATATTTCAAATTATCCTGTTCTGTATTACGCATAGCCTCTCCATTTGCCTTTTTATGTTTTTACTTGATAACCTGAATAGACTCACGATCTGCAAATACTGCAACGAAGATCAGGAATACAATACCCTGGATCAGCTGCATCATCTGTGTAGAGAATCCCATCATGGTTAATCCACTGTTCAATACGATGTAAAGTAAAGATCCGACAATAATATTTTCGAAACGAACTTTTGCACCACCGGAAATTGGCATACCACCTAATACCAGGGCTATCAGAATCTGTGTCTCCAGCTGATTACCACCGGAAGATGTAACAGATCCGACTTTGATAACATTGATAAATGCTGCAAATCCTGTGATGGCACCTGCCAGTACATAGATCAGGAATTTCATTTTGTCGGTGCGGATACCGGAGAACATTGCTGCTTTTTCTCCTGCACCGATTGCCTTTAAATAAGTTCCGAATTTTGTAAAACGGAATGCCACAAATCCAATAGCAAGTATCACAACCGTGCAGGCAACTTTCAGTGCTGTGCTGTCATAATTGATCAGCTTTGCAGATCCGGCTACCGGAGCGTTGGTTGTCAGGTACTTGATAAAACCACGGAATAAGAACATGGTACAAATTGTTACAATGAAGGATTTGATCTTACGGTTTACATAGAAGTAACCGTTGATCGCACCGATTGCCGCTCCTGCTGCAATACCACCTATAATTGCCAGCGGAATGCTGTATTTTGAGAGCATACATACCACAATGGAAGAAATTCCGAGGATAGATCCCTGAGAGAAATCCAGACCACCCATTGTCATAATGAAAAATACGCCCATCGCAGAAATCATCGTCACATATACCTGTGAGAGTACCAGTGACATATTACCCATCATTCGAAAATCTGTCAGGAAATTGAATAACAGGAAAATAACCACCAGTCCTACAATTGGAAGAAGTGAACGGATCAGCGACATTTTTGATGCTTTCTTGAGCTGCTGCTCTTTATCGTTTGTATTTACACTTGCTTGACTTCCCATAGCTGCCTCCTTATACCATCATCGTAATCAGACCGTTTTCATCAAGGTTCTGGTCACGCTCAAGTTCTCCGCTGATCTTGCCGTCTTTCATGATCATGATGCGGTCACACATACCGATCAGCTCCATCAATTCCTCGGAGATCATGATAATGGATTTTCCATTTTTTCTCATCTGATTCATCAACTGGTAAATATCCTGCTTTACCTTGATATCAATGCCTCGTGTCGGGCTGTCGAGTACAACGATATCGGAATCTTTTCCGATCCATCTTGCCAGAACGACTTTCTGCTTATTTCCACCGGACAGGTTGGAAACGAACTGGTTGACATCGACCATCTTAACGGACATCTGCTTTGCAAATTTGTTTGCAAAATCCTTTTTCTTCTTATCGCTGATCAGATGTGCCGGTCCGGACAGTTCATCCAGTGACGGCAGACAAATGTTATCTCCGATACTCTGGTTTAACACAACCGACTCATTATCACGATCCTTCGATGTATATGCAATACTGTGCTTGATTGCGGTCGGAATATCGTTGATCTGGGTTCCATCTGCCAGCTCTACGGTTCCTTCCCTGTCATAGGATGCACCAAAGATTGCTTTACCGATCTCATGCATACCAGACTCAGAAAGTCCTCCAAATCCAAGAATCTCGCCTTTGTGCAGATCAAAGCTGACATCCTCGATCAATCCAGGTACGGTAACGTGCTTTGCAGAAAGAACCACTTCATCCGAAATCTTCTCTCCATAGTCGCTGCGGTAATAATCGCCCGTTACTTCACGTCCAACCATGAGTTTCTTTAAATCATTTTCGTTGACATCTTTACTCTTTACGGTATCAATGTATACACCATCACGGAGAATGGTGATTGTATCGGATTTCTCAATGATCTCCGGGAGATCGTGGGAAATAAAGATGACGGTGTTGCCGCTCTTTCGGATACGCTCCATATGTTTGTACAGTTCTTCACGCCCCTCCTGGGAAAGCGCTGTCGTTGTCTCATCAATAACAACGATCTTTGGATTAAAGTAGGTTGCCTTTACGATCTCTACGAGCTTACGATCCTCGAAGTTGTAAGAGTCGATCATATCAGCAGCCTTGATTCTTTCAAATCCATACTGCTTTAACAGCTCTGTTGCTTTTTTGTTCATGGCATTTGTATTTTTGATGCCACAGTGTACGAACTGATCCTCATGACCGAGGAAAATATTCTCTGCAACAGTCAGTCCGGACAATGTACCAAGCTCCTGTACAATGATGGAGATTCCTTCATTGTTTGCTTCTACCTGATTCTTTGGATGAACTTCCTTGCCATCCAGAATAAATGTACCGCTGCCAATGCTGTAAATACCGGTAAGCATGTTGGTCAGGGTGGATTTTCCGGAGCCGTTTTCTCCGATCAGTGCATGAACTTCTCCCTTGTTAACGTTAAAGGAAACGTTCTGTACGGCTTTTGTAATACCGAAGTTCTTGCAGAGATTTTTTACTTGTAATCTTACTTCACTCATTGCTGTCTTCCCCCTTTCATTACTTGACGATCTCGCCCTTTGTAGCCTTTGTTGTCAGAGTAATGATAATAAGCAGTGCAAGTCCTGTGATCACATCCTGGATAGCGGTTGGTGCTCCAAGAGCAATGAAACCGAAGAAGATGATGTTGATGACAAACTCACCGATGATAATTGCCGGAAGTGGCATTCCGTATTTCTTAAATGCCAGACCAAAGAAACATCCCATGGTCGGTACGAAGTTTCGGCTCATAGATGCCATTCCGGTAACGGCTACCATGGAAGATCCGTAACTGATGGTCAGGATCGCCATAACACCGAGGAATGCACCACTTAAAATAAATGCAAGAACTTTATACTTATTTACGTTAATACCCATGTTCTTGGCAACAAACTCATCACTGCCGATAGCATAGGTGTATGTTCCAATTTTTGTGTAATTTAAGAATATGTAAGCAACGACACATGCCACAAGTGCAAGGATGATATCCCAAGGCATCTGGCCAAATGCACGTAAATTGGATGGAAGTGTCTGCTCTACGCCGCCTGCAATGTAGTTTGCCAGAGACTCATAGATCAGTGCAAGTCCTGTTGTTACAATCATGGACGGGATACGGAGTTTTACATAAAACATACCGTTTAATGCACCGACAATTGTTCCTGTTAAGATACATCCGACGATCAATCCGAAATATCCGAGATTAAAACGGGTGGCGAATACACACCCAACGATTGCGGAAAGCATGATATTTGCGCCAATGGAAAAGTCGAACATTCCCATTACCATTACAAAGTAGAATCCTACGGCACCAACAGTTGCAATCAGGCTGGCCTGAAAATAGTTAAGCATATTGCCGAAAGATCCAAAGTTATGCGGCGAAAGTATTTTAAAGATGGCCCAGGAAAGCACAACCAGACCGAGCAGGATCAGATACCCCATTGCTTTTCCCGAAAATTTTTTCGTAGTACTCATATTATCTACCTCTTTTTGTCAATTCTGATAAACGTCACATTGATGGAAAAAGGTGGCGCCGCAAGCAGCGCCACCCCTTGTGGTTATTGTTTTATTTACCCGCACGTGCTGCTGCATCTTCAATAGATACGCTCTGTGCAGTAATTCTTAAGTCTTCCAGACTCAGCTTAGACATATCAACCAGTTCCTGATCGGTATATGGAAGCTGATCTACGAAATACTTCTCATAATTCTTGTAATCATCTGCAGATGATACATACAGATATGGGAATGGAACATCTTCGAACTTACCACCAAAGTCTTTGTAGTTACCCTTTACTGCATTGTATACCATCATGAATGCGATCAATGGATCACAGAAATGTCCTCCGGACTCACCAGCCATGGAACCATTCTCAAGTCTGTCTCCAAGGTCTGGAAGGAAGTCTGTAGAAACGATGTCGATATCTGCGGTCTTTCCGGCACGCTCAACTGCTGCGATTGCACCCTGGAGAGGATCTCCACCACCACCTGCTGGAATAAGTGCATCCAGGTTTGGATCTGCTGCCATCAGAGCTTCTGCTGCCTTAGAACCACCTTCGGAAGTTGTTCCTGCGTACTGTGGCTCAGAAAGCTTTGCCTGATCATCTGGATGTTCTTCGTTCCACTTATCTACGCCAGCTTTATAGCCTTCCCATCTGCCGAGCCATGTAGCATCTCCCTGCTCCCAGCCGATCAGACCAATGTTTCTGTCACCTTTGTTTAAAAGAATGTTTACAAGTTCTTCACCGTTTGCCGGCTCATCCTCGTGAACAGCTCCGATATAATAATCAGAATCTTTTGCTGCCTGATAAATATCTGCACTGTTTTCCTGACTGATAACACGGAAGAACTGTGCCAGATATACTTTATTGTCATTACAGGTCTTAATTGCGGAAGTCATCTCTGTATCAGATGAGTTACAGATGATAATTCCCTGACATCCTGCTGCTGCCAACTGCTCAACAGAAGCGGTAACTTTCTCAGATACATGTCCCTGATCCACATACTGTACATCGACATCCAATGCCTTTGCTGCCTCATCCAGAATCTTCTTACACTGAGAACCAAGTACATCGGTGGATGACCAGATGGAAACACCAATCTTAATCTTTCCGGATTTGTTTGATGATGTACCTCCCTGTGTGGAAGATCCTCCCCCGCCGGTTCCACAGGCTGTCATACCAATTACCATTGATGCTGCCAGGATCGTTGCAGCTACCTTCTTTAAAATTTTCTTCATACGTTGTCCTCCCTCTACTTTGATACGTATTTGCTTTTTGTAATTCTAATTATAGACGGTCCTCTCCTGTTTTTCAATAAAATACAACAATATTTTTTCGTAAAGTTGTATTGTTATATTGCAATTTAACTGTTAAATTTTCTATTTTTCATACGATTATGTGCATTTTGACTGGTTTTCATTTTATTTTTCCTTTGTTTTACTGTCGTTTTGTGCGTTTTGTGTATTTTATTCTTGATTTCTTTCGCTATTGCAATACAACTTGCGTCATGTACACACTTGTACGTTTTCATCTCATGAACACCTGCCATTAAATACAACTGTCTATGTGCAAAGAGAGGCACGACATTGCACTTTCCCGGCACAAATGCTATGATTGAATCACCAAACAGAACAATATTGTATAAAGGAAAGGGAGATGCATTATGAAGGTAATGAACATTGAAAACCCACAGGAGTTTTTGAAAGTAATTGACAGTTGTTCCGGACAGGTTGAGCTTGTCACTGCTGACGGTGACCGCCTGAATCTGAAATCAAAATTATGCCAGCTGGTATCCTTATCTACCATTTTTGAATCTGCTTCCACCATCCCGGAGATGGAAATCATCGCACATGAAGCAGAGGATTCCAGAAAGATTATGGATTACCTGATGCGCGGATAAAACGTTAGAACAATACCAATAAAAAGGAGTATGAAAAACACCGTTGTTTTCATACTCCTTTTTCTTATTATATATGTCTTATATCTCTGACCTGCTTCAGACAAAAATCCGATTAGATATTTAACAGATCACTGAATGCTTTCAGTGCTCCGTCTGTCTCATGTGCAAGAACGCGCTTTGCAAGGACTTTGCCAAGCTGAACACCTTCCTGATCAAAGCTGTTGACATTCCATAAGAATCCCTGGAACATGATCTTGTTCTCAAAGTGTGCCAGTAATGCACCTAATGTCTTAGGATTTACCTGATCACCAATGATAATAGAAGATGGACGTCCGCCTTCGAAGTTCTTGTTGCGGTTATCATCCTCTTTACCGCATGCAAATGCAACGATCTGTGCCGCAACGTTTGCACAGAGTTTCTGCTGGCTTGTGCTTCCCTGAATATCAACATCGGTTTCAAGCTGATTGTTCTTAAAACCTACAAACTGCAGCGGTACGATATCGGTTCCCTGATGCAGTAACTGATAGAAGGAATGCTGTCCGTTTGTTCCCGGCTCGCCGAAAATAACAGGACCTGTCGGGTAATTTACAGGCTCTCCAAAACGGTTTACGGATTTACCGTTGGACTCCATATCTACCTGCTGTAAATGTGCCGGGAAACGATTGAGTGCCTGTGAATACGGAAGCACTGCGGTGCTCGGATATCCCAGTACGTTGCGCTCATATACACCAATCAGTGCATCCAGCATTTCAGGGTTCTTTAATACATCTTTTTCTGCGGAAAGCTGATCCTCTGCTGCGGCGCCATCCAGGAACTGTGCAAATACATCCGGTCCGAATGCCAGGGATAATACAGCTCCACCAACGGCTGATGTAGAAGAATAACGTCCTCCGATGTAATCATCCATAAAGAATGCTGCCAGATAATCATCACTCTTTGCCAGAGGGGAAGTCTCACTGGTAACTGCGATCATATGCTTAGAAGCATCCAGTCCCGCTTTCTTTAATGCATCCTTAACAAATGACTCATTTGTGAGTGTCTCAAGTGTTGTACCCGATTTGGAAACAAGTACGAAAATGGAATGGGCAACATCAACAGAATTCAATACCGCTGCTGCATCATCCGGATCTACATTGCTGATGAATTTTGCTTCCATCCTGAATGTGTTGTTTTTCTTTGCCCAATTCTCAAGTGCTAAATACATAGCGCGGGGACCCAGGTCACTTCCACCGATACCGATCTGGACAACTGTTGTGAATTTTTCACCAGCAGCATTTGTGATCTCACCTGCGTGTACTTTGTTTGCAAAATCTGCAATTCTCTGCTGCTGCTCAACATAGAATTTACGCTTATCCACACCATCTGCTACAACGGCTTTTCCAAGCTGTCCACGGGTCAGCTGATGAAGAACCAGACGGTTCTCCCCGGTGTTAATCACTGCACCATTGTAAAGCTCCTCAAATTTTTCGGAAAGCTGGGCTTCTTCTGCAAGCTTAACCAAAGCTTCCAGTACATCATCATCCACCTGCTTTGCAGCATAGTTGTACACCAATCCCTCTGCCATTGGAATACTGTAATTTTTCACACGCTCTGCCCCGTTCTCGCCAGACATAACTTTTTTCAGATCTATGCGACCTGTTTTTGAAAGGTTCTGAAAAGAAGCAAGGGTATCCAAGTTGTCCCAAGTAACCATAATAGATTCCTCCTATATGTTCTTTGTTATTTTATTCCTCAACCTTACTGATTATACAATGTAATTTCCATGAATTCAAGTATGGATAGTATGTGAAAAATGCGCTTTTCTTTTTCTTATACTGTGATATAATCCTTATAGATGTTTTGGAACGGCATATGTTTATTGGGGGATTACATATGATTCATAAAAAAATAGGGGCATTTATATTTCAGGATGTACAAAATCCAAATGAGACAAAAACCACTGCTGTGACCCTGCGTCTGTACGCACTGATTCTCAGCGTTTATTTTCTTGTCCTTTTTTGTGTCTGCTGCTTTCTTCGGGATGTTCCTTCATCCCTGCTGACACTCATCTGTGGCATTTTATATCTATTTGCTTTCCGGATTACCTATCTGAACCATACACATTCTGCTTCCATTTTTTCACAATTACTGACGTTATTGTGGATTACTGTATTTATACAGAGATTCGGGTGGGACTGCGGTGTACAGCACTTCCTGTTTGTACTTCTCGTATTAAATTTTGCAGTCAGTTTCCACCGCATACGCACTAAAATCCTTGTTGGAATCTGCACATGTGCTTACCGCCTGCTTTTGTATTCCTATACACTGTATCATCTGCCGGTCATCCAGCTTTCCACAGATGCCAGTATCTGCATACAGACCATAGACACTTTGTTTATTTTTGCAGAACTGATCACCATTATGATTATTTTCACCCAGAATTCCCAGCAGATGGAACACAAGCTTATACGTTACAATCTGGAACTGGAACATATCGCATCCACGGATCCCCTGACCGGGCTTTTCAACCGTTGGCAGATGTATAAGCGTCTGGAAACATGTATTTCCAGATACACGCAGCACAAATTACAGACCCTGACTGTTGCCATGGGGGATATCGACTTTTTCAAACATGTAAATGATACTTACGGGCATGATGCCGGGGATGAAGTTCTCCGCACACTTTCCAGGTTGTTTTGCACGGTAATAGGCGAAAAAGGAGAAGTCTGCCGCTGGGGCGGAGAAGAATTCCTGTTTGTATTTCCCGGCATGGATATGGAGGAGGTTCAGCTTTTGATGTCTGACCTTCTGGATGATATCCGACACACTCCTGTATTATACGAACGGGAACTGATTCATGTAACCATGACATTCGGAGTCGAAGAATTTGGCAGAAATCATACCATGGAATCTGTCATCCAGGAAGCCGACCGCAAGCTTTATCTCGGCAAAGAGAGTGGGCGGAACCGGGTGATCTACTGATTTTATGCCATCTCATCCACCCGGTGGATTTCCGTTCTTTTTCTGAGGAAATCCAAAAATCTGTCACATACGACGGTATATACAGATCCCATCACATTGAATATAATTCGCAGCGCCACTGCCGTACCTGCACCGAATAACCCCGATGCGATCGACAGTGCGCCAAACGTATTAAATACGGTCTGCCATGCATATCCCGCAGAATAACCCACACCAATTCCACCGATCATCCCGATATACGGATACATGGATTCCGGTAACACATGATACAAAACAAGAAAGATCATGCACCCCACAATATTAAACGGTCCCCTGCGTTTTGCACGCTCCACGCTGTCCTCATGAAATGGAAGACATACAGACATGCAGGCGATTCCCGCCCACATGGCACGCGGCCATCCGAGCAGTGACACGATCAGCAGTGCCGAAGAAACAATCAGTGTCAGCTTAATATACCACCAGTTCCGCGCGGAACGTACATCAAATTCCCGGAACAGATCCAGGAATGTCCGGCGGTATGGGCGGTTTTTCTGATTCTTATAAAATACAGCCATGCAGATTCCCATACCAATCAGCAGACTGATCACACGCAGCACATAGGCATGTCCACTCACATCATACCCCTGCAAAAGCAGATATCCAAGGACAAACGTAGACTGGTTTGACATGATCACATTGTGGCATCCGAAAATCATGAGAATCAGAATACATGCCACATTCACAAAAAATGCCGGAACCGGATGCATCATATTGGTAATTCTCGGTCCTGCGATTAAAATCCCAAAAATTCCCGCAATACAGAGCAGCCCATGACTGGTACGCACCCCGAAATCTGCCTGCCGCAGCACAAGTACTACCAGCAGCACAACCACTCCCGGTACACTGTTATCTGCACCGAATATTTTACTGAACAGTGTAACCACAGCGACGCAGAATGCCATAACAAGATAGACTTTAAAATTATAGATCAGGATATGTCTGCGTTTTTCTTTTTTGTCTGTTGTGTTTTTGATCAGCTGTTTTGAGCCAACTGAACTCAGTTGTAGTTCCTGGTAAAAAGTCATCGTCTGATTCCCCCTCGTTTTTTTAATAAAAAAGTACGCTGGCTTTGTGGTGCAACGATATCACAAAGCGTAGCGTACTATACCTCGATTTTTAAAAAACGTCAAGGATACGTCCTGTTTTTTTTAGATTTTGTTTAGAATTATTTTAGATTTTTCCCATCTGAAAAAGCATTTCCCACTTTTTCGCCCAGCACATAATACTCATTGTTGAACGGATCAAATGTGATCGGCTGTACTTTTGCCACATCTACTTTTCCGTCGGTCATTGCAGCTTCATCCACACTGACATTGACAATCTCCGCTACCAGTCTGCAGCTTTCCGGATCATAACTTTTTACTTTGCACTCTGCACAGACTGCCAGTTCATTGATGATCGGAGCGTCTACATTTGCACTCTTTGTCACGGTAAAACCTGCTTTGTCCAGTTTTCCTGCCACATTGTTTGCAGATTCGATTCCCACATAATCACAGGCTGCCACATGCTTTGCATCTGCCATGCTTACGGTAAATGCCCCGGTTCTCTGGAAATTCTTTGTTGTCTTATGTCCGGCACTGATGCAGAAAGAAATCTCGTTTCCTTCACTGATTCCGCCCCATGCTGCGTTCATTGCATTCGCCGTGCCGTCCTCATTGTATGTTGCGAGAATAAATACCGGCTGTGGATAGGTGTATGGTTTTGCTCCAAAATCTTTTCTTGCCATATTAATTCACTCCTTTTCGTGCTCTGTTTTGAATTATTTGGAAGGATGAACTCCTTCCTCTGTTTTATACCTCACATTTTTGCAGGAATCAAGAGGGGGCAGGACATATACAGGTTTTTTGTGGGATTATGTCCCACGGCTTTTGCTTCTTGGGACATATGTAGATTTTGTGAGCAATTATGTCCCATAACATCTGGTGTCTGGGATATATAGAAGATTTTTCCGGAGCTATGTCCCTCTTTCTTGGACACACGGGACTTTTTCTCCTGCTTTTTCGCTATATGTCCCTCTTCTTTAGACTTACGGGACTTTTTCCTCTGCTTTTTCTTTATATGTCCCTCTTCCTTGGACTCGCGGGACTTTTTCCTCTGCTTTTTTCTATATGTCCCTCTTCTTTAGATTCGCGGGACTTTCTCCCCTGCTTTTTTACATATGTCCCATCTAGGTTCTGCAATAGCATGAAATGAAGGTGATATACTTTTATATGCCCCAAAATTATATAGCTAAATACAGTTCGCACTCCAAGATTTCACACAGGCAAAAATGGCATTTTATATAATTATATCTCTGCACATACTTTGCCAAGTTTTTTTGCATATTCAAAAAGCTGCCGGTTTTTCTCATTATAAGGACCAAATTCTGTCAATGCACAAATGCAGGCATCACAGTCATCGAGCATCTGTTTTGCCCGCAAAAAGGTTTCTTCCGAAACCGGAAAGAATGCTTTTTCCGAAAAAACACAAGCGGCAAGTGCAGATGCCGCTGCGTACTCCACATCATTTTCCTGCAGAATGCCTGCTGCAAACGGAATATTCTGCCGCTGCAGGCGGTTGTAAACCGCAAGCCCTGTTCCACCACCGCCAATCACAAATACCTCCGGAATTCCTTCCGGTCTTTCCATAAAAACCTGTCCGGTCTGCGGTTCAAACTGCTGTGGCTTTACACCGTACAACTGCTGCACGTAGTTCCCGGAAAAGATTTCCTCCGGTGTCCCGACCCGGTCAATACGGTCCCCTTTCACACACGCAATGATGTCTGAAATTTTCTGTGCCAGATCCAGTTCATGCAATGACATGATAACTGCCAGGTTTTTCTTCCGTGCCAGCATGCGGATGGTTGTAAGAATGTCCAGTTTAAATCCCATATCCAGATAGGAAGTCGGTTCATCAAGAATCAGAACCTGTGTGTCCTGGCAGATCGCCCGCGCCAGCATAAGTCTCTGCCTCTGCCCATCACTGATTCTCCGGAAATCCTGCTGCTGCACTTCCCCGGCATGCACCAGGGCAATCGCCTCGTCCACCTTTTTCCAGTCCTGTTGTGAGAGGATACCAAGCCTCCCCGTGTACGGGTAGCGCCCGGTTGCCACCACATCCCTGCCGCTTAACAGTTCCGTGTGGATGCGCTCCGTCATGACCATCGAAAGATGTCTGGAAATTTCACTGTCCGTCAGTTCCCGCATGGATTCTTTTCCCAGAAAAACACTGCCACCAATGGTTTTAAGCTGTTTGGTGATGGTCTTTAAAATTGTCGATTTTCCGGAGCCGTTTGGTCCGATCAATGTGAGGATTTCCCCTGGCCGGACACCCAGATTGATATTTTTAATCAGGGGAATCCGGTCGTATCCTACGGTCAGATCACGCATCGTAAGCTGCTCGTCATCGTTTGGTATATCTTGCGCTGGAAACTGTCCTGTCTCTTTTAGCATATTCTGCCCATTATGTTGTTTTCCGTTTTCTTCTTTCATCACTTTCCAATTATTTTCCATCTGCATTTTTGTGTCTGCTCATAGTAACTTTCTTCCTACCTTTGCGTCCTTATCCGTTTTGGCTTTCTGTCTGCACGTTATTTGTCTTCCACGATTCATCACATCCGCTGCTTTCGCAACATTGCCGCAATTACCACCGGCACTAAAAATACCGCAGTCACCGAACTGATACTGATCTCTGTCGGTGCAAACACCGTCCGCGCGATTCCGTCACAGAACAGGGTAATTGCTGCCCCGCCCAGAAAACATCCCGGAATCAGAATAATGGGTTTGGCCGTGCGGGTTGCCAGTTTGATCAGATGTGGCACCGCAATCCCGACAAACGAAATCGGTCCGGCAAACGCGGTCACACATGCCGACAGCAGACTTGACAGTAAAATCAGTGCAATGCGCAGCACTTTTACATTTACACCCATATTTCTGGCATAAGATTCTCCCATCTGATAAGCACTGATTGGTTTTGCAAGCCCGAAGGTAATCACAACCGTGATTCCAACAATTATGACCATGATGCGGATGTGCTCCCAGCTCATACCGGAAAAACTTCCCATCGACCAGTTGTGAAGATTGACAATATTGGAATCGTCCGCAAACGTCACACAAAAATCCGTAATTGCTGAACAGATATAACCAATCAGGATACCGCACACTACAAGAAGCGACATATTCGATACCCGAAACGAAATCAGAAGGACAAATCCCATGGCAAGCAGTGAACCGGCAAATGCAGCTACCACCATTCCAAGGGAACTGACCATAATCCCTTTTTCCAGAAGAAAGATCATGGTCAGTGCCACGACAAGTTTGGCTCCGGAGGAAATCCCAAGCACATACGGTCCTGCAATCGGATTCTGGAAAAAACTCTGCAGAAGGAAACCGGATACGGAAAGTGCCCCTCCGAGCAGAACTGCAGCAATGATACGGGGCAGACGGATTTTCCAGACAATCTGATACAGTGTGGAATCCGGCTGATGTTTTGTCAGCACGCCCAGAAAATCAAAAAAAGACATTTCCACACTTCCGACACCGATATTCCAGAAAAACAAAACGACCAGCAATCCCATGATCACAAGAAAAGAAACCAGATAGCGGAGCGTTCTGTTTGTTTCTGTCCCGGAATTATTCTTTTTTTCTTTTATTTGTGATCTCATGTTCTTCTCCTCATGCATTACGACAATTGTTATTATTTGTACATCCGTACGCTCCGGCTCACTGCAATTTCTTCAGAAACCGGTATGTTCCATCCCCTTCTCCCGTCAGAATCTGATTCAGATCCTCGATAAAATCACAGGTTCCGGTGGACTGCTGGTAAAAATTGCTTCCCGTTGTATATACCTGTCCGCTTTTTACAGCCTGAAAATCCGCAAACAGGCTGTTTTTCTTTACCAGCTCATCGATGGACGTCAATTCCCCCTCAATGGTTCCGTTGTAGATCAGCACATCCGCATCAACCTCCGCAGAATAAAAATCTTCCATCTGCATTTTCATCGTGGAAAGTGCATTTTTTTCTTCATCCGTATAATTTCCGAGTGAATAGGTACCGCCTGCAAGTCCGATCATCGCAGAGACATAGTCGTTTGGCTTGCGCACAGTGATCGTCCCGTCCGAGGAAACTGCAAAAAATGCCACCTTTTTCCCGGTACTCTTTTTTCCCAGAATCGGTTTCACACGTTTTACCTGTTTATTAAAATAGTCATCTGCCTGCTGTTGTTTTCCAAACAAAACACCGAACAGTTTGATCCATTCCAGCCGTCCCAGCGGATGCTTTTCATAACTGGAACGCTCGACCATCACCCTGATGCCAAGTTCTTCGAGTTTTTCCTTTACTTCCGGATTGTGCGTGACCATCGTATTTTCAATGGCAAATGTGCAGCCACCCTGCAACAGCTGTTCGTAATCCGGCGCACTGTATTTTCCGGCATAAACCAAAGAACCGTCTGCCATGGCATCCTTCGCCTGCTGCACATACCAGTCGTCTTCCTTCAATGCGGTGTATGCAACGTGTGACAGCCCGCCGGTCTGACAGATCAGATCCATCACCGCAGACGATACAAGGTACACATGGTTTAACGGCTGCTGTAAAACGGTTACATCCTCCGGTACATCCGCTGGCACCGGAACCCCTTTCGGAATAAGCAAAAAACGACCGTTGTCCACGATCGTAATCAGCTTATAATTTCCATATTCATCGATCTGAAACTGATCGGCATAGGACAATTTTACCTGCCCGGTCTGTTTCAGATCTTTAAAACTTACATCTTTTGCAAAAGAAAATGTCAGGGTGTAATCAATCTCATGCGGCTGGCTCATGGCTGTAGTGTCTCCTACTACATCCATCGTACACGGAACTCCGGCAATTGGAAATGTAAACGTTGAATTCCCGCCCTCGTTCTCATTTGTATATTTTTTTCCATCGACCAGCATGTAATCGTAATAGGTACTGCTCCAGACTATGGTTGCATATGCCTGTCCGTCCGTCACTTTTACTTTTGCTTCAGAATCTACGGAAGCTCTGCCGCTCCCGCCTTCCAGTTCTACATTTACAGTGTATTCTCCGTCTTCCAGCGATGTGTCCGGTTCCGCTTCGGCAGTCTGCGTTTCCGTGGCATGCTGCACCTGTTCTTTTTCTGCCGTAGAACCACAGCCGGTCAAAACCGACACACACATACAAAGGGACACGATAATTACCGTTAATTTCCTGCTTTTCATACTTTTTCTCTTTGACCGGATGATTTCTCCGATCCATCCTATCTGTTTTCCTGTAACTTCTGACACATGTACATCATTTTCAAATACGATGTACCGGAGTTGCCGCCGTCTGGCGGACAGCTCACATTTTATTTTTTCTGTGCATCTGATACACTGACTTTATGATCATACCAGGTTCCCTTGGTTCCAAGAATTGCAAGGTCAAACTCTTTTCCAAGTTCTTCTACCGGCACGTCAAATCCGTAAACTTCCTCTGTCGTTCCATCGCTGTATTTTACTTTATCTGTCGTTGGCTGTAACAATTCTGCACCGTCTTTTTCTGCATCTTTTGCACTTCCCAGAAACAGATTTACGATTTTCTTGGATACCAGACGGATGTGAATGGTCATCTTTTTGTCTTTTACGGTAAGGGTTCCACATCCATTGTCTGCTTCGTTGACATGAAACATCCCACTGTCAGTATTAAACTTTGCGGTATAAGTGCCGTCCTCCAGCGCGGATGCCGCGCTGGAAGAAGCAGACCTGGAAACTTTTCCAAGTGACTCAATTGCTTTTTTTGTATGCTCTACATAAAGTTTCTGGACAGCTTCAATCTCACCAAGTCCGGCAATCTGTGTGTCAACACTGTCGAAATTGCCGCTTGCAGTGAACTGGCTCTTCCAGGAATCGTCATCGTCTCCTGCCATGTCATTGTTTGCATGATCTCCGGCAACAACCATGAGTGGACGAAGAATAACTTTCTTGTAACCTGCGTCCTTAACTGCCTTGATTACATTTTCACAGGAAGTCTCTTCCGGCTCCCCCTCTACGGTTCCGATAAAGACATTGTCATAACCAAGCTTATCCATCTGTGTAGACATCTGGCTGTAACTTATCTTTGCAGAATGGGAAGTACCGTGTCCCATGAATACAAATGCAGTACCGTCCTTCTTGGCAGCATCCAGTGAATCGTATCCTGCGGTTTTTACGGCTTCTGCTGTAATATCTTCTGCAACTGCCTTCTTGTCATCGTTGATCACTGTTGCATCATCACCAACTTCGCCAAGCAGCGGTTCCGCAACGACAACTTTTTCAAACTTATCCTTATATGCATCCAGCTCTCCGACAAGTTCATCATACTCTGCCCCATGCATCAGGTGTGTCGGCTGGATCACCAGATTCTTTACCCCGTTATCGACCGCTCTCTGTAATGCCTGGTCTACGTTGTCGATCTTCTCGCCATCTCTTGCCTGTACGTGATTGATAATGATCTGTGCGGTAAATGCCCTGCGGACTGCCCAGTCCGGATTTGCTGCCTGAATGGCTTTTTCCACACCACTGATATCTGCGACACGGCTGTCATTAAAAGATGTACCAAAGCTTACGACAAGGATTTCGTTATCTCCGATATTATCCTGATTTAACGGATCATCCTTGGAAGCATCACCGGTATCTCTGCCGAAATAATCCGGATCTGCATTTTCACCGGAAACAAGTGCTTTCTGTGCATCTGTCAGCTTGTCCCATGCTTCTTTTGCAGCAGCACACTGCTCATCGGTTTTATCTGTTCTTTCCTGAACATAAATAGCATCAATTAATTCTGCTACCTCATCTGCAGCTGCCTGATCGTCTTTTGCAGACTCTGTGCCCTGCGAATTTTCTACCTGATTGTTGTCTTTGCTGTCTTTGTTTCCGCATCCGGCAAGCATGCCTGCAGCCAGTACACATGTCAGAAACAATGCAAGTGTTTTCTTTCTCATAATTCTCTCCTTTGCTTGGGTTAGCGGGTTCCTTCATCTCATAAGACCACACGCCACCCAAAGTACCAAAAGAAAAGCCCCGCCCGGAACATTCCGAAAGGAGCAATCAACCCATGCAAAAAGGAACTGTCTGCGGACGGCTGTCCCACACAGTTTTCTGTAACATGCAGTACGATCAATGACTCGTGATCTGAAAGTAAAAACTTTCTGTACCAGATCATTGGCAGGTTTCCTGGCTCATAGATCATCATAACATGCTTCACCTTCCCAATGCAGTTGCATCAGTGGCACCTGAAATGCAGCCTAAGCTGCATTTCCTACGTACACCGCATCCGCGCCAGCGGATTTCTCATGCGGTGTGCTCCTTCTTGAAATGCAGCCTAAGCTGCATTTCCTACGTACATCGCATCCGCGTCAGCAGATTTCTCATGCGATGTGCTTCTTGCAGTTACTCCCTAATCACAGTGACGAGTTCGTACAGGATTTGCACCTGTTTCCCTTTTACCCTGCGCATACAAGCCCGTGCAAAGCGGCTTTATATGGCAGGCACCAAAGATCTTTTTATGAAACTTTCTACATATTAGCATATTGCGCGTTTATTTACAATGCGAAAATTGCATCAGATTTCCGTCGTTTACAGTAATTTTTATTGACAGTTCATATACCCCTGCTTTTGACACATCAAAAAAACTCTGCATAAACTGTATAAACACAGTAATGCAGAGATTAAAAATATGTGTGCTATTTACTTTTAACAATTTTTTCGACTTCATCCGGATTCGGCATAGAACGAATCGCACCCTTTTTTGTTGTGACAAGATATGCAGCAGCATTTGAGATTCTGAGCATTTCAATCAATTGTTCTTCTGTCAGATGATCGACATCATGCTCCAAAAGATAATTTAATACACTGCCACAAAAAGTATCTCCTGCCCCTGTTGTATCTACTGTCCCTCCCAGCAGATACGATGGTACAAATACCTTTTTCCCCTGATAATAGGAATAACTTCCATCTGCACCTGCAGTCAGATTCAACAATCGAATATTCGGATATTGATCCATCAAAATCTGTACACCTTCATCAAAATCTGACGTATCTGTCATAAATTCAATTTCATTATCCGAAATTTTCAAAACATCACATTGACCTAACCCATATGCAATCTGAACTTTTGCCTCATCCATACTTTTCCAGAGCGGCGGACGAAGATTCGGATCAAAAGAAATTAATAATCCCTGTTCCTTAGCCAATGCGATTGCCTGAATCGTTGCTTCTCTAACCGTTTCATCCGTCATGGATAATGTACCAAAATGAAAAATTTCAGCCTGCCGAATCAGATCATAAGCAACTTCGGATGCTTTCAGCATCATATCAGCTCCCGGATGACGGTAAAAGGAAAATTCACGGTCTCCGTTTTCAAAGTTTTTCACAAACGCTAATGTTGTATTATAATACGGATCAACAATCAGTCCCTTGTGATCAATTCCGATTTCATCCAGAATATCTGTCAGCATTTTTCCGAACAGGTCCTCTCCGATTTTGCCGATGAAAGCACACGATCTGTCATACTTTTTCAACAAGGCAAGCACATTGCATGGAGCACCTCCGGGATTTGCTTCAAAGACAGGATTTGTCTGCTCACTTATGCCATAATCCGTAAAATCAATCAATAGCTCTCCAAGAGCGATCACATCATACTTCTTCATGCCGCTTCCTCCTGCTTAACCAAGCATATAACGTTCAAATTCCAATGCTGCCTTAGCATCCCGATCCAACGCTTCCTCACTGGTATCCGGGACAATATCACGCCATATTTTAATATTCTGTCCTACCGTTCCTCCCGGCATGACAAAAGGTTCCATAACTACGGTCTTATCATATTGGATATCGCGAAGTGCTTCCCCAATTTCCCGCCAAGGTGTTCTTCCTTTGCCCGGAACCATACGGTTGCACTCACCGGTATGAAAATGTCCAAGCAAACTGCCCGCTGTACGGATTGCGGCGCCGATGCTCTCTTCTTCAATATTCATATGAAAGGTATCCAGCATAACGCTTACATTGGAAGCCTTTGGCTCTAATTCTCTGACACTTTTAACAAAGGAAACCCCTTCCGCTGCTGTATTCAGCACGTGGTTTTCAAAACGGTTCAGACACTCAAGTCCAAGCACTTCAATACCACATTCCGAAGCAATTTTGCCAAGTTTTGCCATGCCTTCAATTCCGCGCTCCCAATCCCCCTTCTTGTCAACCGGTTTCGAATAATCAATCGGCCAGCAGGAATAGAGCGCCCCACCAATGAGAGTTGCCCCGATTTTTTCCATTCTCTGGAACAAATCCGTATAGAACGCCAAAGCGTGCTTACGCACCTGCGGATCACTGCTTGCGATGTTATTTTCCGGTGCCGGACCATATCCCACCGTAAGGCGAATATTCTGCTCCTTTGCATGCTCCTTTAGTGCCTTTAGATCCCCATCACTATATTCCGGAAGCGGACCTGCGGCAATTTCTAAAATGTCATATCCAAGCTTTGCCACCTTATCAATATAATAGTGGTAATCGCCATCCCATTCATGTTCCCAATATGCATAATAAATTCCGTGTTGCATCACGTACCCTCCTTTGCTATTTTGACGCTGCCTTTTTTGCACGTTTCTTTGAAATCGTAATATTAAATACCAGAACCGCAAGTAATGCTACTCCCCAGATCATGTCCCGGTAGTAATTGCTGATTGCCGGGAACTGGTTCAAATAAGAGGACAATGTCTGCAGAATAATGACAGCAAAAGCGATACCAGGGATGTTACCAAATCCTCCATCAGGATTGATTCCACCTAAGACAGCAACCAGAATCGTCTGCATGGTATAACTTGTTCCGAAATCAGCCTTTGCGGAATTTAATCTGGACAAACTTACAAGTCCTGCAATCGCAGACAGGATTCCGGAAATCATATAGCAGCATAATGTTGTCTTCTTTACATTGATTCCGGCAAATTTTGAAGATTTTGCATTTGTTCCTACCAGATACACTTTATTTCCAAAACTTGTTTTACTCATGATCAGAGTCAAAATAATGGTACAAAGCAAAAACAGAATAAAAGGGAATGGGATCCCGAAAATGGTCATCGCTGAAAGAATGTTAAACTGACCGTTTGCGGAAACAGTACTTCCTTTTGACAGTACGATTGATATTCCCATATACAGTTCATAGCTTCCAAGTGTTGCCAGCATCGGTGGAATGTTAAGGAAGCTGACCAAAAATCCATTAAAAATACCGCATAAAGCACCTACAATAAGTGCAACAACACATGCAAGAACAATTCCCGCTACGCCGCTTGTATTGCTCTGAATGATCAGTCCCGCGCTAATACCACAAAGATTTGCGATATAGACGGTTGACAGATCGATTCCACCACTCAGCATACAGACACCCATTCCAAGCGACATAAGACCATATTCTGTGAGCTGCTTGCCGATTGACTGAACATTACCGACATTTAAAAACTGTGAGGACTTTGTAATTCCTGTAATAAAAAGCAGTGCCACTAGAATAATAATTAATCTTCTTGAATTTTCATCGAAAGGTAAAGTCATACCCTTTTTCATTTTCTTTGCTTCATTCATGTCTACGCTGCCCCCTTCTTTTTTGCTGATGTCCTGGATGCCCGCATCGCCTGCATCGCGGATACCGCTGTACCGATAATAATGATTGCTCCAATAAATACTTTTTCCCAATATACAGAGATTCCAAGCAGAATCAGACTATTGGAAACCATCGTAAGAAGCAGGGTTCCGAGAAGGCATCCTCTAAGTGTTCCAATACCACCAATCATACGTGTTCCGCCAAGAACAACTGCTGCGATAACCAGCATTTCCTCTCCGGCATATTCATTCGGCAGATAAAAATAAGACATCATTGCATAACAGAGACCTGCAATCGCTGCAATACCGCCATTTACAACAAACACCAGAAATCTCACTTTTCCAACATTGATTCCGGCTCTTTCCGCACTTACTTCGTCTCCTCCAACCGCATACACACTTCGTCCTGCCATCGTATAATTCAGGATAAAATATGCAATCAGATAAAGAACGATCATAATAACAAACGTAAACGGAAGTGAAGAACTAAGACCGGACTTTGCATTGGTTACCGTAACCAGATTAATCTTACTTAATGCATAAAGTTTCTCCGGGAGTTCCGTTCTTCCCGCTTCAAACGTACCAAATAAAATACCGCTGCAGATCGACGACGTACCAAGTGTAACGATCAGACTGTTAAACTTGTATTTCACTATAAAAAAACCATTTATGCAGCCAATCAGGCAGCCAACGACAATGGCAATCGCAAAAATCGGAATGACACCTAGCGAAAAACGATTTCCCAGTGTTACCGCAATATACGCAGACAACGCTGCAATTAACGGAAACGATACATCCGCACCGGTACTTACAAAACTAAGTAACGCACATATTGCATAAATTCCCGGTATGATCATGGAGCGAACCAGATCCATTAAATTATTGCTTGTAAAAAACAGCCCGGAACGTACTTGGATGATGAGTGCGAATGCAACAATTATACAAAACACATAAAACTCTGTTTGTTTCAATAAGCCTTTCATCTTAAGTTTCATCTTTCCACTCCTCTCCTATATTGTAGACTTATACAGATTATCATCTGTAAGATCTTCACCTGTAAACTCTCCGGTCATACTTCCTGCTTTCATGATCAGAGCGCGATCACATAACGCTGTAATCTCTGCCACATCATCTGATACAACCAGTACCGCCATGCCCTGTTTTGCCAGTTCCCGCAGCAATTTATGGATATCATACTTTGCGCCAATATCCACACCAACCGTCGGACCGTTCAAAATCAGAATCTTAGGATGTGTTGCCAGCCATCTTGCAAGAACCACTTTCTGCTGATTTCCTCCGGAAAGCGTCTGAACCGGAAGCGTATGATCCTTCGTCGCAACTCCGATTTCTTTCACCCAATGTTCAGACAGTTCTTTTTGCGCAGATTCCTTCACGCTTCCCAACACGCCGGACAGTTCTTTCAGACTTGTTACTGCAATATTTTTATAAATAGGCTGTGGCAGGAATAACCCTTCCGTCAATCGATCCTCCGGAACCAGCGCGATGCCATGTTTCTGCGCCTCTGCCACATTTTTCAGTTGCACTTCCTTGCCCGAAATACAAATACTGCCTCCCGTTGGTTTCAACATTCCAAACAATGCAAGGCTCAGTTCCGTACGTCCGGATCCCAGCTGTCCTGCAACTCCTAAAATTTCTCCTGCATGCAGATCAAAGCTTACATGTTCAAATCCCTTTGCGGATAAGTCTTTCACTTCCAGCACTTTTTCAGCTTTCGAAAAATCTTTTACCTCTTTTACTTCAGAAGTATCGATATTTCTTCCGGTCATATAATAGGTAAATTTTTCTTCTGTCATCTCACTCGCCGGGCAATGGTATACATTCTGTCCGCTTCTGAGAATGGTAATGCTGTCAGAGATTTCAAATACCTCATCCAATTTATGAGAAACAAATAAAATTGTAATGCCTTCTTTTTTTAATTCTTCAATGATTCCGAACAGACGCGTTACCTCTCTTTTGGTCAGTGCGGTTGTCGGCTCATCCATGATTATGAGCTTTGCATTATGAAGCAGTGCTCTTGAAATTGCAATCAACTGTTTATCTGCAACGGGAAGTGTCTCCACTCTTGCGTCAAGATCTACATCGAAATTAATTTTTTTGACAGCCTCTTCGGCTATCTTTCGGAATTCTTTCTTATTAACAAATTTCTTCTTTTCAGCTAATACCTGATTAAATGCCAAATTCTCCATTACTGTGAGATTCGGGAAAATCGAAAAATCCTGATAGATTACCTGAATGCCTGCTGCAATCGCATCTGCTGTAGACATATTTGTATATTCTTTTCCATCGATTTCAATGGTTCCTTCATCCGGTTTATAAAACCCGGAAATCACTTTTATAATTGTTGATTTTCCACATCCGTTCTCACCGGCAAGACAATGTGTCTCTCCCTTTTTAATGGTCAGATCAACACCTTTTAATGCATGTACACCGCCAAATGATTTCTTGATATTCTTCACACACAAAATATTTTCTGACATTGGTTTTCACTCTCTTTCAAACATTATTCATTTACAGGAAATCCGGATGCTTCCGGTTTCATCGGAGCCACTGCGAAAACTCATTTTAACTGCTTCACATATCCGGATTTCCGTCAAGATTTATAAGGAGTTTTAAATCGACTCTAAAATTTAGAAGTCATAGTCGTCAATATTGTCCGTATTTAAAATTAACGGAGCATTTCCTAATACACAACGATTTGCACCTTCCTGAATGGTTACGCTTTCATATCCGTCCTGACCAAGATCAATGCCTTCTTTCACTTCTTCACCTGCTAATATCTTATAAGCCAGATCACACATCGCATAACCTGCTGACGCCGGATCCCACAGACATACTGCATCAATGGTTCCATTCTTTACATACTCTCTTGTAGCATTTGGTGTACCAACACCTACAATTGATACCTTATCTGTAAGGCCTAATTCTTCTGTTGCCTGTGCTTCACCTAAGATATCGACGGAGGCAGCACCCGTAAATCCTGCCAGTTCCGGATTTGCCTTTAATAATTCCTTAGCCTTCTCGTATGCCGTATCGACTTTTTCAGATGACTCGGCAGATGGTACGGTATCATTAATTAATGACATATCCGGATAATTTGCCTGCTGGTATGCATACTCCGCATTGGAATACTCCATATGGGTTGTTGATGTCGTGTAAGCAACCATCTGCGCATACTGCCCCTTCTCACCCATTGCTTTTGCCAGTTCCTGCATCATTGTGTTACCAAAATCTTCTGCTGTAAATGCTTCTACATCATATAATGTATTCTTAAGATCAGAAGCTTCATGGCTGATTACAACAATACCTTTTTCCATTGCCTTCTGTAAGACAGACTCAAGTGCGCCCGGATCGATTGGAACAATACAAATCGCATCGACTCCCTGATTAATCATATCTTCCACTAACTGAACCTGAGACGCTGCATCTGCATTAGCCGGTCCTTTCTGGATAACATTGACCGTCTTTGTCTGTCCAAACTCATCAACTCCGACCTGCATACGCTTAAACCAATCGGAAGTTCCGTCTTTTACAACAACTGCGATCGTCCAATCTGCTGCCTCTTTATCTGATTTATACTGTGTTGCATCTAATAAATCTGCGCTCACGCTTACCTGCGTATCGGACTTTGTGCTACCGCTTCCCGATCCTGTATCAACCGCTGAACATCCCGCAGCACCAATCATCATTGTTAATCCCAAAACCATTGCCAATAATTTTTTTGCCATATTTTTGTCCCCCTTTGACAATCTACTCAATATTTCTGTGACGGGATTCCATCTCTTCTTTGGAAATTCCCATTTCTTCACTAATCATCATTACAATTACATCAAAAAATACAAGTAATGCCTGTTCAAACTGATTCCCCATCATCTGAACCGTCGGTACATATTCATCCTCCGAATTATATACCGCCTTATAAGCCGTTGCCGGAATCCGAATCACCTTATCTGCAATCTCCAGAATATGTCCTTTCGCAGATGGCGTAATCAGAATAAGCGTTGCGCCGGTTTTCTTTGCATTGTCACAAAGTGTATTTTCATGTGCCACGTCTGCACTTCCGCATGCGCAGATGAACAAATCGCCTTTGCCCATCGACGGGGTGGTATCATCCCATACCCAATGAGATTCCTTCCCCAAATGCATCAGCCGCATTGCAAACTCTCTCGTCGAAAGTCCCTCTCTCCCTGCTCCAAGCAGAAAAATGCGATCCGCTTTCTTGATTTCCTCCAATAGTTCCCTGACGTTTTCATCACTCATTCTTGCAAAAACTTCTGATAACTCATCTAATGCAATCTTTGATAATTCCTGAAAACGATCCATGTTACATCACCTCCTGGTATTTTTTATGATCAAGGCGGCTAAGCGCCTGCATGCCATCTTCATGGGTTCCTGTATAGCCGGAGAATAACCACGCGTGGATCATTGCCATGGTAAAATCAATTCCCTTCTTCTCCATAAACCATGCTCCGGTACACAAAACATTTCCATTATTATCGTTCTTGCTAAGAACTGCCGGAAATACATCATAGCAAAGCACTGCACGGATTCCCGGAATCTTGTTGGCCGCCATCGCCATCCCCTGACCGGTGCCACAAATAAGAATTCCATAATCGCATTCTTTGCTTATCACTTTATTCGAAACAATTTCTGCTATCTCTGCATATTTTCCTCCATCCGCTTCATTTTCCGACTCACACCCTGTGTCAATAATGTCATACCCTTCGTCTTTCATTCTCTCTAATAATTTCTGATAGAACCGATACGCTGCCGGATCACATCCCATTGCTAATTTCATATATCTTACCTTCCTTTCCTTTTAATGAAACCGCTTTCATTGTTTTGTAATAAGTAAGTGATTGTGTATTTTATGAGTAACACACAATCACTCTTTTATAAACTAGAACGTCTGATGAATTAACGGAGAACTCAATATCATGTGCTGATATGCTTCCTCCGGCTGTTCAATCCTCTTCATCAGTAATTCGGCCGCCGAACGACCTAATTCATATGCATCACGCTGGATACAATTATAAGGAATACCAAGATATTGCATCATATCAATCTCATCCAGACCAATATGTGTATACAAATCGGTTTTTCCGTGTGTATATTCACACACCGCCTGCAAATAACCCTTACTCAACAGGTTATTGCATGTTATCACAGCCGTCGGCTGATCTTCCTGTGCAATCATCCTCTTTGTCACCTGATAACCAGACACCCTTGTATAGGAACCTCTTAATACAAGCTTCTCATCATACTGGATTCCTGCCTGTTTGAGGCCTTCCAGATAGCCTTCAAAACGTTGGATGGAAAGAATATTTTCTTCCTCACCTATAATAATTGCAATCTTACTGTGACCCTCATTCGCCAAGGCAAGCACTGCTTTACGAACCGCACTCTGATCATCAAAATGAACAATATCGCATTTGAGTCCAACGTCTCGATCCATACATACAATCGGGCAATTCATCCGATCCAGCTTTCGCTGCAACTTATCCAGAATGCCTAATGCTGCATAGTTCACTGCAGGAATATATAATAATCCTCTGACCCGCTGCATTTTCATCATATCCAAAGCTTTATAATCAGCCTCTTTATCATTGTCATTTCCAGAATAAAGCAGAGAATAGTTATGTTTCTTTGTTACATCTTCGACCCCTGAAAACAATTCTCCGAAAAAGGTATTACTGATTTCTGGTACGATAACACCAATTGTTGATGAACTTTTCATAGAAAGATTTCTTGCCGTCTGGGATGGTGTATAATGTAACTCTTTTATAATCCGGCTTACAGTTTCTCTTGTATGTTCTTCTACAATATCCGGAGAGTTCAATACTCTGGATACCGTTGCCTTGGAGACTCCTGCTCTCTCTGCAATATCTGATATTGTGATATTTTTATCGATAGTTAACGCCTCCTTATGTAACCGTTTTCATTGATTGCATTATATGCTTATGCAAAATTTATGTCAATACATGCTCTTTGTTTTCGTTGTATTGCACAGTTTTTTCTCTTTTTCAGATCATTTTCCCTATTTATTTTGTTATTTTTGTCATGTAACCGTTTACATTTCCATACATGATAATATTGGCTTTCAAATTTTATACTTACCATTTACCCGATTTGACGATGTATTGTTTAAAACAACTCAGCCGTTTTGATCCGGCACACCACTTCCGCTCCAGACTCCGCGTGGTTGTAAAAACAAAGCATGCCGCCCTGCTCTTTTAAGAATTTTTTTGCGATCGCAAGACCAAGCCCCTGATGCGTCCGGTCATGTCGGCTGGCATCCCCGCTGTAAAATTCCTGATCTGCATAGATGAGATCCTGCTCCGAAAAACCCTTTCCAAAATCGCGGACGGCTGCAGTCAGATACTCCTGCCCCTCATACACTTCCATCTGCAGGCGCACCACGATCCCGCGCGCCCGGTCTGTGTGTTCCACCGCATTGCTGACCACATTTTTCCACGCTCTGCCAACCGATCCTGGCTTGCAGCATACATTCCCACACAGAGAATCCTCCTGAAAAACAACCGGGACTTTTTCCGCTGCCGCAATCTGCATGGCTGCTTCTTTGAACTGCTCTTTCAAACGCGCACAGGTGACTACTTCTGTATTCTCTGCACGGTCACGTCCATACAGCAATTGCCGCATATGCTCCAAATACTGCTCCATGCTGCCCACATTCGCCAAAATAGCATCCGTACACTCCCGGTTTTCCGCAGACAAATCCGTCTCCGCCAAAAGCTCGGCATTTCCTTTGATGACAGTAAGCGGTGTCTTGATATCGTGTGTCAGTGCCGCAAGCTGCTCTTTTTTCTGCTGCTGTGCGTCCCACTGTCTGGTCAGCGAATCTTTTAATGCTTCTTTCATGCCGGAAAGTGAGGACATCACATCGTCAATCTCCTTAATCTGCGATGGTCCGGTTTCAAACTCCAGATCATTTTGTCCAATTTTTTCCGTAACTTCGCGTAGCTGCCTAAGCTCCCGTTTTAATTTTTTTGCAAAATGGCCGGACAACAATGTGGCGTGCAGGAAAAACAGCACCACGCCAAGCACCGGTGTCAGTATCTCCAGAGATGGAACAATGCCGTTTAATTTATCGTACGCATACCTCATATGCAAATCGTATTTTACAATACAGATATCGCCGCTGTTCTGCTTAATATAGCGGTAATACTTTCCCATGGATGCATACTTACTGCCGTTTTTATACCCCTGCCATGCCCTTTTCTGCGCGTCTGCCGAAAAAGTTCCGGTCTTAAACTGCCCCGCCGCATCGTAAATCCCGTATCTGCATCCATCCGGAATCAGGGCTTCCACATCTGTCCCCGCAGCCTTAATTTCTTCCGTATGGTCCGTCAGTTGCAGCTCCGCATAATTGGCAGGCAGCGTAAATCCTGTCATGGGACTTAATACCAGAAGCACCAGACAGAACATTCCGATTCCGAACGTATCCAGACAGAATAACGCCGCAAATTTCAAAAACAGCCCAGTCAGTGTTTTTTGTCTTCTTTTTTTCATTTCCATCGATAGCCGATCCCCCAAACCGTTTCAATCGGGTTGATCCCAAATTTCTGGAATTTTGCACGGATATTTTTTACATGCTCCGTAATTGCGGAACTGTTGCTGTCCCCGTCAAATCCGAATACATGCTCTAAAATCCGTTCTTTCGAAAATACCTGTCCGTGGTTTAATGCCAGAAATTCGCAGATCGTATATTCCGCCTTTGTAAAAACAAGTTCATGTTCCTGCACATAGATTTTTCTCTCCTGCATGGAAAAACGCACCTCCCCGATACAGATCGTATGCGTTTTTTCCCTGTTTTCCCGCCGGATATGTGCAGCAACTCTCGCCCGCAGTTCCCCGATCCCGAACGGTTTTGTGATATAGTCATCCCCACCCGCGCCAAGCCCGGTCATTACGTCTTTCTCTTCGGTTTTTGCCGTGAGAAACAGAATCGGACAATCCACTTTTTCGCGGATTCTGCGGCACAGGTCAAACCCGTCTATGCCCGGCATCATCACATCTAAAAGAATGAGCTGGTATCTGCCCAGTTTGTCTTCCTCCAGTTGCAGCGGATCTTCAAGTGCCGTCACCTGATACCCTTCCCGCAAAAGTGCTTTTTTGATCACAGCTAAAATTTCCCGGTCATCATCAATTGCCAATATCTCAGTCATTGCACTGCCTTCCTTCATATTTATGAAACCATACTCCGATTATGACACACATCAGAAACAAGAGCAACAGACAAAACAACACACGTTTCCCGTTTACGGGATCATTGCAGTACCGAATGCCCCTTGCACTCCACGTAGCCGGAAAAAACTGCCATCTGCCCTCCCCAAGCCCGGTGAGAAACAGGGCGGACACCACCGACTGCACCACGCCCACGCACTGGGATACGGTCTTTGGAAAGATCAGATTCAGGAACAAATGCTCCAGATACAACGGCACACTTCCGAAAATCAGTGTCCCCGTCAGCCGCACATACCGCATGCCAATCCCCTCTTTTCCCAGTAAAAAATGATACCCGGCAGCAAAAAGAACTGCTGCCCCGAAAATTGCAAGAAACCCCATGCCAAAAAGAACCACGCCCTTTACAACAAATCCTTTGCCCTTTACTTTGTAGTTCCCGAGAAATACCTGAAAATGATTCTGCTCCTCAAGTCCGATATTTCCCGCACACACAATGCTCACCACAAACGGAAGCCCGATACCGATCAGTTCAAAATATGCCATGGTCTGTCCCATGGGATTTCCTATGGTCCCGCGATAATAAAACAGCATGAAACCAGCGATAATAACCGGCACCGCCACATGAAGCGGAATTAAAAAAGTATGCTTCATTTTCAAAAGTTCTGCCCGGACACTTCCCATCACACGTTTTGTCATTCTGCCACCTGCTTTCGAAACCATGTTCTGCCTGCCAGCCAGAATACCAGAAACCACAGAAGTGCGGCAGGAATTCCAATCAACAGACCACTCACTCTGCCGAGTTCCGGAGAATAGGTCACCTGCCCCGGCTCAAACGGCAGTCCGTTTGGCATCACTTTGATCACGACACACATCAGCCGCGATGTGATCGCTCCCGGAAACAACGCAAACCACGGTTTTAACGATACCGACGTAGACAAAATACTATAGATTCCAACATGGATCACAAGCATCAGAAATGTGCTTATTTTCTGTGCAAGAAGCAGGCAGAACGGAATCTCCCAGAGTGTGGTAAGCCACAACACAATTCCTGCCAGTATCTGTGCCGGAATCGGGATTGCCTGCCTCATCTTCAGATTCCCCACAGATTCCAGCAGCATCTGCCCCATCATGGAAAACAGCGTAAGTCCAGCAACTGCAACCGCCGACATCTTTATTCCGACAAGGATTTTTGCGTCCCAGATCTGTTCCATGCCGCAGGGCAGTGACCATATCGTGTAATTCTTTTTCTGTTTGTCCTTTTTCCCGATGATGCTGCACAAAATGCCCAGAAACCCCGGATACAGCCCGATGTACCACCAGTTGTACACATCAACGGAAAAATAGGAAGAGGTCAGCCAGAATGCCAGCAACGCCGTAAACATCGGCATGCCGAGCGTAATTGCTGCCACGGAGGTATGACGGTATTTTAACTGTTCCGCCTGAAAATAATGTTTCATGATTCATTCCCTCCTTTTGCGACAACCTTCATAAACAATGCTTCCAGATCCTGCTGTTCCTGCAGTTTTCCTTCAAATCCCACCGTTCCCTTTGCAATAATCCCGATGTAATCGGCAGTCTGCTGGATTTCACTTAAAATGTGGCTTGAAATGATCACCGTAATGCCTTTTTCCGGGAAACTCCGGATCAGTGCGCGCAGCTCCTGAATTCCAAGTGGATCTAACCCGTTGACCGGTTCGTCAAGTACCAGCAGTTTCGGATCATTCAAAAGTGCCAGACCGATGCCAAGCCGCTGCTTCATTCCGAGGGAAAAAGCCCCTGCTTTTTTCTTTCCCGTATCCGTCAGGTCGACGGTTTTGAGTACTTTCTGAATTTTTTCATCCGGAATTCCGAGAAGAAGCGCGCGCACTTTCATGTTCTCCCACGCCGTCAGGTTTTCATAAATGGGCGGTGTCTCGATCAGCGCGCCAATATCCGCCAGATCTGCCCGTGTCCACTTATGCCCCTCAAAATAAATTTCACCGGACGTAGGATTTAACAGTCCGGTGATTGTTTTCAACAGCGTGGATTTTCCCGCGCCGTTTGCCCCCAAAAGTCCGTATACACAGTTTTTGGGGATTTCCATTGTAATGTTTTTCAGAACGTTTTGTCCTTTAAATTCTTTTGACAGATTTCTGATTGTGATCATATTCTGTTCCATGTTTCATCCTCCTCTTGATTTGTAAAATCAGTATAAAGGAGAATTCTAAGGAATTTATAAGGATCTTTTTATTTTATCTGCAGCTTTAAAAATGCCTGTTTCTGCGACGGATCTTCCGGGCTTTCCACAGCAGGATTGCTGTCTGCATGGCATAACTTTTTATATTCTGCGCCGCATCAAGCTTTTTTTGCTTTTCCAACAGCTTTACCATGGTGTCCTGATACAGTTCGTTTCCACGCTCTGTACTCCCGGCATTCATCCTGCAGAACCGCAGAATGTCTTTTCCATGTTCGGTGACAAACTGCTCAAATTCGTGCTTATCCATCCCTGATCCTTTTTCTCTCTTAAATCGATTTAAGGGGTTTGCCCTTACACTTTTATATTGTCCTGAACTGGCAAAAAGGTTTTATTTATACTATAATAATATCCTGAATTATCAAAAATATCTCCGTTTTATTTTTCAAGCATACTTAATTAACGACAAATAGAAATTTCCATAATAGAACTTGCAGTTAAGGGGCGCCTGGAAAGGATATGCGAATCCCATAAACTGAAATAAACATAAAAACACCCGGTTAAATCACTTGATGATAAGGACTGGTATCTATAGATAAAAAATTAAAGGCTCAGGTGACGTTTTTTCGAAATTTTAGTGCTTGAAATCAGGAAATGTCACCTATATAGTAAAAATTGCTTTTTCAGGTACCGCTTTTTTCGAGAAAGTGGTATCTGGAAAAGCAATTTTTGATCTATAGAGACTTTCCGGTATCTGAATGTTAAATTTTCAATATATAGGTACCGCAATGGTATCTTTTACATGAATTTTATTGACATAGATACCACAATGGTATCTTTTACACGAATTTTCTTCCGGGAGCGCCTTTAACTGCAGGTTCTGGTGCCTTTATATTTGTTCCACAGACAGGATTTGCGGAAATATGTTTCTCAATTATATTTTCTCCAGCCAACAGGAAGAAGGGGAACATTTCTTTCGGAAGAACAAATTTACAACTTGCTCTGGCACTCACAACCCACAGCGAATTGCGTAAACCGAACAACTTTACTCCACGTACCTGAAACCAACGCCAGAGCTAACTTGTAAATTTTTCTGTAGAAAGAGAATGTCCCCTTTTTCCGTCACATCGAGAAACCTTATATTTAGAACAGTCTCCCCCGCAAATCCATCCCTCTGAACAGACCACGCAGTTAAACAGCAATTTCAAATATCACTATTTTTTCCCGTACATTGTTTCCGTCAAACAGATCTCTGCAATCAATTTCATCGGAAAACAACAATTCCTCTACGGTCATCAGATAAGCTATGTATTCATCGGATGGATAATAGAAAAACAACTTTACTGTTCTCCTGTTTACATAATAAGAATTCAAAATCCGGGCAATTACTTTTTTCAGCAGTTCCAGCGAAAAAGGATTAAAAAAATAAATCCGGTCCACCGTTTCCGGAACTGTATACCGCTCCGCATTTGCAAGTGCAAATAATACCCTGCCGGAAGCCACGGCAGACTCTTTGTTATTCATAGCCTTTTCATAAATTCGCTCGTTATATTCGACACCGATAGACTGACATCTGGTTTGATATGACATAAAAAAATCAACTCTTCCTTTTCCGCAGCCGTAGTCGAGCAATGTGTTTTCCTTTCGAATCAGTCCGCTGTTTGCCAGACGTTCCAAAACTGAATAAGGCGTAGGTTCATAAGGATAACGATACTGATCCGCATTTGTATCGTCTCTGCCAGTGGTGCGAACCGCAAGAAGCCTGTCCCATCTTGTCTCGTTCTTTTCCTCGTTCATCGTTTTCCTTTCCTGATTAAATAATAATTCCGTTGCAATGATCAATTTCTGCTTGTGTCAAGTAAAGACCAAAAAAATTTATTTTCAAGAACCATCAAAAACCGATAGTTCTTGAAAATAGTCTTATATGAAGTATATCATTTAACCTGTATAAAGTCATCCACATTCCACTCAAATTGAATGTTGCCGTCATCATACATTGTGATACGCTTTACAACCTGACGAATAAGATCCAAGTCAAATGTCTCCATTTTGGATAACAACTCTATTGTTTCTTCCTCATCAGCTTTATTAATACATTGTTCCAACTGTATTTTAGACTCAAGTTTGTGAAGCTCTATCTCAATTTCACCAATATGCTCAGTAAGCATTGTCCTTTCAGATATCATAATATCTCTCTGGACAATTCCTTTCGTATAATCGTCATACAACTGGAACTTTTGAGTTTCAGCCTTACTTTTCATTTGTTGCAGCTTATCAATTTCTTTTTGCAACTCAACACAACTACTCCTTTGTCTTTTATATGCCTGCAAATGTTCAAGCATACCTGCTGCTGTTGTCTTAATATATTGCATAACACCTGCCTCAAATTCTTCCGTTTTCATTCTGACATTGCGGCAGTTATATTTACTAGGATCATAATTGCAGCTACACTTATAATACCCATAAGAATTTGCAAGTCCTTTACCACAACAACCACATATTATTATAGCTTTTTTATATGAACCTTGCTTTTGGGTTCGATTACAGGTTGTCTTATTAATCACTTTATGTGCTTCCTCAAATGTTTGTTTTGACACTATCGGCTCGTGACAATTTTCCACTATAATCCAACTATCAGGATTCATTTTCTTTGACTTATAACCAGTTTGAGCATTACACGCTGTCTTTCCATAAATAATTGTTCCCGTATAAATCTCATTAAACAATATATTCATAACTGCTGAAGCACTCCATTGTTTTATTTCATAATTTCTTGGGTGATTCCACTTTTTACCGTGCCTTTCTTTATATTGTACACGGGTATCAATGTTATTAGCATTCAAATATCTGGCAATTTGCTTATACTTTTTCCCTTCAATAGCCATCTCAAATATAAGTCTAACCACCTGTGCAGGTTCTTCATCAATAACAAGCTTTTGTTTATCACTTTCAGACCTCTTATAACCATATGGAGCCTGCGGTCCTATAAACTTACCAGCCTTTGCTAATGTTGTTCTTGCACTTCGTACCTTTTTTGATGCGTCTCTGCTATACATCATATTTATAACATTTTTTACCGCAACCTCCATTCCTCCTGTTGCTCCTGTAAAATTATTACTGTCATAATTATCATTTACTGATATATACCTTACTTTAAGCACCGGAAATACAAACTCCAGATATCTTCCAACTTCCAGATAATCTCTACCCAGACGGCTGTAATCTTTTGTAATAATAACTTGTATATTGCCCTCTTTGACCTGTGTCATCATTTCTTCAAATGCTTCTCTGTCAAACCTTGTTCCGCTTATACCATCATCAATATATTCTCTAACAGTATAAGTTGAAAGAATTGCGTCAGATTTGATATATTCCATAATAAGATTTCTCTGGTTGGTAATACTATTACTTTCATCTTTGCTATTAATATCTGTATCTTCACAAGAAAGGCGAAGATATATTGCAATTACATTATATGCCATTACACTCTGCCTCCCTTACATCTGCTATAGATACTAACTGATCCAGCATATCATCATAGTACAACTTCACTTCTATATTCTTGTCCGGATATATCTTTATCTCAGATACAAAAGCGTCTACAATCTCCTGAGTCAGTATTCGTTTTCCTTGAAATTTTGCTATAATACTTTCCCAAGATTCATCTAAATGAAAATCCTTCCTATACTTATTAATGTGATTTTCATATTCCGTAATCTGCCTGTCTATATCTTCGATTTGTTTCTTATATTCCTTTTGAAATTGTACATACTCCTCTGCTGTAATAAATTTATCCTTATAATCTTCATATAAGCCTTTTTCCCTTGAAATAATGCGCTTTCTTTCATTTCTCAGCTTATCAAGCTGCCTGTTTAAAACCTTATACTGAATATTTGCAGAGTCCGTTGCGTTCAATTTTTGTATCAGGGATATTTTTTCTATACATATCTGCATATGTTTTTTTATTACACTAAAAACACTCCTATCTAAATCCTCATATGGAATTTTGACATGCCTGTTCCTACACAAAACACTGCTTTTTTCTCCTGCACAATAATAATAGAACTCATTTTTTCCTGTATCCTTACGCTTGATAAAAACTCTGGAACCGCATTGCCCACAAGTACATTTTCCAACAAATTTATTCTTTGGTACTGGTGATTTTTGCTTTTCCCTATTTATTGCATTATTAAACTGCTTTGTGCTATCGCCAATCATCTTCTGTACTATGGCAAATTCTTCTCTGGAAACAATAGCTTCGTGTGTATCAGGAATTATAATCCAATCTTCCTTATTGTTCCTTCTTTTGGTTCTGTGCTCACCTAACTTTCCTCCTAACTTACCATGAACAGAGTCACCCACATATTGCTGATCCTTTAATATGTCTTTTACCTGTACATAATACCAGTCTTTTGCTTTATCGAGCTTTTCTTTATCACCTATATTTGCATATCTATATTGACTTGGTGAAAGAATCCCTTCATTTTTAAGTGTCCTAGCGATTTCAGCAAATTTCATTCCTTTGAGATACATTGAAAAGATACGCTTTACAACCTGTGCTGCATATTCATCTATCTCCAAACACTTCTTTTCTCTGTTTTTCTTATATCCATACGGAGGTCTTCCACACACATATAAACCACTTTTCCATATAGAACGAAATGCTGTCCAGACTTTATCTGATAAGTCTTTAGAGTAATACTCATTAACAATATTCTTCAAAGGCATTGTAATATCTGCATCCGGTCTTATCGAGTCAAAATCGTCTGTAATCGCTATATATCTGACATTAAACATAGGGAATATTCTCTCAATGTATGTCCCTGACTCAATATAATTTCTTCCAAGACGGCTCAAATCTTTTGTAATTATTGTATTTATCTTCCCTGATTTAATATCCTCAATCATTCTATTAAACTCAGGTCTGTTAAAATTAGTTCCGGTTAATGATATATCTGCATACACATCATAGATTTCCATATCGTCCTGTCTTGCTATATAATCCTTTATGAAACTAATCTGTGTATCTACAGTATCTCTCTCCTTATTCATTTCTGATTCAAAAGAAAGTCTCGCATATATACCAACTTTATAATATCTAGGTTTTTTTATTATCTCAGAGGCTGCCAACGATGTCATATTATATGAAGAATTAGCCTGTGAAAAATTTTTTCTGCTTTTTCTTGCCATACTATACAGCCTCCTTTTCAATATTCAATTTTCCAGATAAATCTACATCTATTTTGTAACCCATATTTTCTATATTCTTTAAGCAAGTTTTGTATGGATTATCAAAATCAAATGTCACTTCAATATTTTTCTTATCATATACCTTAATTTCTCTAATCAAAGAAACTGCAATACTTCTTGTTAATTCCTTGATATTTCTGTTTTCCTTAAAATACTCCAGCCATTTAAAGCTATCATTATTTTTTTCCAGAATAGATTCCATTTCCAATTCAATTTTATGAATTGCGATTTGGGCATCTTTTCTTTTATTTTCATATGCAGCGTGTAACTCAATATAATCACTTTTTGAGATAACACCCTCTTTCATATCTGAATAAAGCATAGAACGTAATTCTGTACATCTTTCGACTTCAAATTCAAGAACTTTCTTTCGTTCCTCTAACTTTTTCATATCTATCTGCTGGAATGGAATAATACCAATCAATTCAATTATTTTATCAATCTCTAATATATTTGAAATGTGAACCTTCAATAACTCTAAAACGGCGTTATCCAATTCATTTACAGAAATCCTGTGTGAGCTGCAATTTTTACTATATTTGTTCGTTGCACACATATAATAACTATAATGTCTGCCTCCAGATATACTGTTCTTTCTCACCATAGGTACTCCACAATCTGCACAGATAACCAAACCTGACAGATTATAGACCTCATTATTCCCCGGTGCTGTTCTTGTATCCATTGCAAGTAATCTTTGCACTAACTCAAAATCACGTTCTGAAACGATTGCCTCGTGATTTTTTTCAATTCGTACCCATTCACTCTCGTCTTTAACATACATTTTCTTCACTTTATGATTAGGTGTTGTATGCTTACCCTGCACAAGATTTCCTATATAAATTTCATTTGTCAAAATTCGTCTGACTGTAGTAGATGACCAACCTGACTTATCTTTGATTTTAAAACTTGTCTGGTAATTACTGCCTTCGCTTTTTTTATAATCAGCAGGGCAAAGAATACCATTTTCGTTCAGTTTACACGCTATGGCATCCTGACTCATTCCCTGTAATTTCATTCTAAAAATATCTTTTACTACATTTGCTGCATAAGTATCAATCTCTATTTTATGCTTATCATCATCACATTTCCTATACCCATAAGAAACATAATTTCCAATGTACTGCCCTTGCTTTCTTTTAATTTCCAAGTGGCTTCTAATCTTCACAGAAATATCTCTACAATACGCATCATTCAGCAAATTCTTAAAAGGAATGACTATTTCGTCTGATTTATTGCTGCTATCCAAACTATCGTAATGGTCATTAACTGCAATAAATCTAACTCCTAACGCTGGGAACACTCTTTCGATGTACATACCCGAATCAATATATTCTCGTCCAAAACGACTTAAATCTTTCGTGCATACACAATCTATGATACCTTTCTTAATGTCCTCCAACATCATCTGAAAAGCTGGTCTTTCAAAATTAGAGCCTGAATACCCGTCATCAACATATTCTTTTTCTATTACTATATCTTTATGATTTTTTAGAAATTCCCTTACCAGAGATTTCTGGTTTGAAATACTGTTACTTTCTGTTTTCGCAGTATTTGAGACATCACCATCTTCCTTCGATAAACGAACATAAATGGCGGCGTGATAAATTTTATTGATTGTTTTCATTGTGGCTTACCTCCTATATTTGTTCGTAGAAGAAAAATATAGGGGACCACGCTAATTAGTCCGTATATATATTAGCACATAATCCCCTTAATTTCTATCTCAATTTTCACTTTTTTAGATATTTAATAATAAATTTTCAAATGCCTGATTAAAAGAAATCCCATTATTGGCAAATCTCACCTTGATTTTCATATTGCCAACACGCACCATATATGGATTACCTACCTTTTTTAAGTATTCCTTCTGACGTTCTATCTGGCTCTTGTCAGGATTTATTTTTACTTTTGCAAGATCGGGCATTTCAGAAATATTTGTATCACTAAAATCCGCCTCTAACATCTTTCGATATTCCTGTGCTGTCATCCTATCCCTCCAATCAAATTAAGCCGCCAGATATTCTGACGGCTATGTAACACCGGAGCTTTCGCCCCGGCTGGAATTTATGCGATTGGATTATTATGTTTACTTACTCATTCCTAACTGGATCTGCATACCTTTTGTTATCTGTTGTAACTGGTTTTTGCTCACTTCACCGATTTTTTCTATCAGGTCGGTATCATTCACATCACATAACTGCTCACACTGAGCGATACTGTTCGTCCTTAACCCTACTGCCTTATAAGAACTGATAAAAATATGTGTTGGCAGATATGTCTTTTTGTGAACCTTACTTGTAAGAGGTACTGCGTGGAATACTGTGCTATGTCTGTTTGCACTGTCATTACTCACGATTACTACTGGTCTGATACCGTGGAGCTTGTGGTCATACTCATCTTCCGGTGCTCCAAAATCAACCATCCAGATATCGCCTCGTCTTATTTTATTCATTCTATCCACTTCCTTGTCTGTCAACTGGCATTTCCTGCCCACGGATATATTCAACCGCTTCCTGTTCCGTAGGGCAGGCTACAACTCTGTTCCCTTTCTCATCAAACACCACGGTTTCTGATGAGAAAGTCACTAGGCTTAATTTCTTTCTGTCAGGCATTATTCTCCTCAAAAGAGATAAGAGCAGGTTCATAGCCCCTGCTCTCGTCATTGATACTGATACCGTGCTCCGCTGCAAGCTCCATAATACCCTTTACCACATCTTTGTCCGATGAAATATCATAGATACTGCTTATCAGAATACTGATAATGGAATCTCTTTCGATATAATACCTTAATCTTTCCACGGACTTTGTATCCTTAAAGATTGTTTCTACAATCTCAAAGTCCGCTTTCTTCGCATATGCTTCTATCCTGTCTGCGGCTCTGTCGGCATTTCTGCCTACGCAGATAACACAACACTTACTCATAGAGCCTCCTATCTGTCAGCTCTGAGACGCTTGAAAAAGACTGCCATAAAATCAGCAAGTGAAACAATGCTGCCTTCTTCCTTGTCTCCTGCCTGCTCCATCTTCTGATAATATCCAGCCATATCATCATTAACTGTCTCAACTGTAATGCCGTACTCTCCAAGCATAATGATGTTATCCATAATTGTTTCTTCACAATCACCGACCATATCACTCATAAAAGTAACAACCACATCAACATCTTCCACCTCTGCCATACCGACAAAAGCAAACTTCATAGGAAATGACATTCCCTCCGGTCTTGCGTTCTCTGAAACAACTGCGACTACCTCATAGTCATTCAAGGCACAATACTCCTCAAGAGCCTGCATAACCATCTGGTCTGCTGCTGCGTTTCCTGTTGCTCCAAAATATATAACTGCTCTATTCATAATTTAAAATCTCCATTCTTATTTTTATTTTGATTTGATATTCTGTGCACACTTTATCTCCTCACATAAACTGACTTGCCAATGCTCTCAGCACTTATAAGCCACTGTTGTCGTCTGCTGGTGACTGCAAATCAGTTTGTGTGGGAAGATAAAATAATCTTCCCAGCCTCTTGGCTCTCCCCTGTCCGGGTAACATATCCTTTGCCAGCCACAAACACTTCGTAGTTTCCTGCCCATCCGGACTTACGAAAGTAGCCACTCTCTGAAAATGCATTTCGCTGAAATTCAGGTGCACTTATTATCTCATTACCTCCGGCTGCTAATCCGGTAGGCACAACCCTCTGCTCTTATCCTTAAAGGCTCCTGCTGTCACGTTTCTCATAATCGGCTGCAGCTCCGAGGATAGTCATCGCACGAAATGGGATTCTGCCACCCTGCCATAAACAAGGCGATATAAGCTCGTGGGATATGCGTGTCCTATTTAGTTTTCATAGTTCAAATATGCTGTATCTCAAGCACATATTAATGATACCTTGTATTACATTTTCATTCTCGACCGCCTAAGTCGTATTTCAGAAAAAAAGACGACTTTGTAAGTCGCCTTTTAAATAAATACTGCTTTTAATACATTTTTTGCTCTTTCTAACTCCATGGAAGACAATCCATTTAATAAGCTTGCGAGTTCGCTATCGCTGATAACATTGCTTGAATCTCCATAGAGTAAGAAATCTGTGCTAACCTTTAATTTCTTTGCTATTGAAAAAAGATATTCTGTTTTTACAATTACTTTGCCACTCTCAATCCTTCTATATTGCTCATAACCAAGCCCTATAAAGTCCGCCATCTCCTGCAAAGAAATCTTACAGCCTTTTCTTGCCGCAGCAATTCTTTTCGCAATATCATGTATTTTTTCTTCATTCAATAACTCTACAACGCTATCAGCGATGGTATCACCTCCTTCCTATTAACTCCTAAAATTTATTTACTGCTCCTCATCAATAAGTGAATACTCTGCTCCACATACTGGACACTCAACATCAAAATCGCCATTAAGTACCAGACCAATATGTCCGCAATATTCACACTCCATCTCGTCTTCATCAAACAACGACATATCTCACAACTCCTTCCATATAAAAATGCCAAGTTCTAAAGCATTTCTGCTTCCAAACTTGGCACCATTATAATCCACTATATTACATTACGGATTTTATCCAAAAAATCAATTTTACTTTTTATTTAAAAACTCCCATATGACCTGACTAATATATTTGTCTGTCCAATCAGCCAGTTGTTTTTCATCTTTACGAACCCGCTCACACTTTACTAAGTACTCTGAATTTAAACTCCTTACAAACTCTTCTGAGCTTTGATCTCGACTCTTTTTATAGTCATCACCCAATTTTTTAAATCTTTCTAAATCACTTTCTGCCTCCTCTAAATTTTTCTTTAATTCCATAATATATGATTCTCTTGCTCGTAATTCAGATTCATAAGTTAAATGTACATCTTCTGGTATATAATTTTCTTCTCGTATTTTTTCTTCAATCGTTTTCCATGTTCTAGCACCTCTCGTATAGTGATTCAAAGTTTCTTTCTTAAAATGGATATCTCCAGGATTGGTATATGCATCCAAATAACTATAGTATTCATTTCTTTCAATTTTATTGTCGTAAAAAGTTTGACTATCCAATGTTCTCCTCTTAGATGCATCTAATATTCTTTCCTTAGATACATCCAGCATGAGCCTATTTATAAGATCCGCAATAGCAACATCAATGCTGATATTCATCGCATTTATTCTTTTTTTAGTTCTACTTTCCTATCATCCCTATCTCCATATATCAAATCCATAAACTGCTCATACTTTTCTGTTTCCTCCTCATTTGCCTGCTGTGCCATACTGATAAATTTGTAATTCCAAAACAAATTGTAATTTGCCTTATCTATATCAACACAAAGACGCTGAAGAAGTGCTAATAATTCCCCACGTTCTGCTGGGAAAAAATTCTCACTACTATTAATTGTTTCATCCATTTTAAATAGCATTGGATCAATTCCATAATGTTCACACACAGAATTTAATCTGTTCATAAAAGTCTGTTCTGACTTACAATTACTCAAATCAGCCATTTCTTTTGTTGTAAAATCTGCTTCTCTTCTCTTTTTTTGTTTTGCCATACTTGTTGAACCTCCTTACTATTCTGCCAAGGCTTCTAATATTTTTTTTGCTTTTCCTCTCAAATCAGCTGGAATCTTATACGCTATAACAGCCAACTCATCTACTGTGTCATTCCCACTTCCAAACATTAAATAATCAACACTTACATCCAATACCTGTGACATGATAAAAAGATATTCTGTCTTACATGGTAATTTTCCATTTTCGATTCTAGAAAGCTGATCCTTGCCTACACCTATTATATCGGCAAAATCAATAGCTTTGTACCCCTTCTCTTTTCTTTTATTTTTGATTCGCCTTCCCATTTCTTTTATTTTCTCATCTGATAATATCTGAATTTCCTTGCTCATATCGTCCATCCTTTCAAACTTGTTACCGTTAACTCGTTTGAGGACGGACAATAACTACCTAGATATGTAATTTTCAGCAAATAAAAAAGGACACATGAAAAACAGTGCCAGTCCTCAAACTGGTTTCTAATTTTTCATGCGTCCTTAGGATGGCACCTTTGCGTATCATCAGCTTACGCTTATTGCAGGTGTCTCCCATATCATGATGACCACTAATTTAATTGTCTTGTCCTGTTGCGACCAAATATCTGCCGCAGCATCTGATGTCTGACTGTATTAATCAGATATAATACTTATCCTGTTCTACTCTATCCAGCAGCTCGTCTTCATTAAAATTCTTCAAGGTCATTACTCTGCCACAATGGTGACATTTCATCATAACTCTCGGCAGTACTGGATAATTTTTGTTACCTGTAACCATGTATGAAACTTTCATACTCTTCTTACACTTCTTACAATAAAAATCTATAACTTTTAACTCTTTGTTCAATTCAGTTCGCTCCTTTTTCCCAAAAAATAAAATACCCCTTGGTGAACCTCTTACCCCATTACAAATAAAATGAACACATAAAAAAATAAGGAAAAGACGTATTACTTCATAATCAAAGTAATATAACCTCTTTTCCTTAGTTGCTTTGCACATTCCAAAGTATGTTAAAAACATACTTTTATTTGTATATTTATCCCTACAGTCTGTTATAATTTTTTTAACGGTGTACCATTTTTTATTCTTGTAGTTTTTATCATCTCATATACTTCCTTATTAGTATGTTTTTGTCGTACTATAAAGTCGGAGTGTACCGTTTTTACTTTTCAAAAGTATGCTTGTACCATACTAATAAGGAGGTGTGGATATGGCTATAAAACCACAATCATTTGGTACTGCCTTAAAAAATGCTCGAAAAGAAAACCGCTTCACACAGGCTGAGCTTGCTGAAAAACTAGATATTTCACTATCATATTTGAAAGATCTGGAATATTTCAGGAGTCTTCCTAGTCTAGAATTATTCGTCAATGTTATTGAACTATTTAATCTATCTGCTGATGAAGTCATTCATCCGGAAAATAATAAAAATAATTCTACATATCAAAAAATCAATAGATTGCTTCACCGTTGCACCGAATCACAACTATCTGTCATACTTGCCACTGCTGAAGCCATCATTAACGCAACTCAACACGAATAGGTTATCATAGAAGCCTTGTGATTAGGCTGCAATTTCATCACATTTTTCCTGTATTTAAAAAAGGCCCATTTCCTCACATGGAAATGAGCCATTCTTATTTATTCAGCATATCCGTGAGTCTATCATAGGATAACTCTGCTTGTAATAATCCTAATCCAGATAAGATAAGAATACAGTCTACATATCCCTGACAATATTCTTTCTGCTCTTGCATATAACAAACCTCTTCTTTCTTCTCTATCCACATCTCAATTTTTTGTTTATCTTTCCATGATAGACACTCAAAAACTTTTTCACATTCAATTAATAGCAATTCCATCTCCTTTTCTCTTTCCTTTAATCCCGGAATTTTAATAGTGGATTTTCTATTTTTCTGTTCACATCTAAGCTGATTTAAAAACTGTAACATCTTTTCTAACACTTCGTTATTCATTATCGTTTCCTCCATATCTCTTCGTTATTATAAACATCTTTCAAACAAAAGACTCCTGCAAAAATAATTTTCGCATAAAAAAAGACAACGTACAACCTCTACCAATTGTCGTTGTCTGCTTTTTGCATTTTATACCCAATGCCTCTAACTGTTTGTATATATCTAGGTTTAGCTGGATTATCTTCTATCTTTACTCGTAAACGTCGTATATGTGATGTGATATTACTATCATCAAAAAAGTATTCGTCATTCCATACATATTCATAAATTTGTTCTTTTGACATAGCCATTCCATTATGTATTGCCAAAAAGTAAAGCATTTGAAACTCTGTATTAGTTAGCTTAATCTCTTCTGTCCCCTTTTTTATAATATGTTGTGAAGAATCAATATAAAGTTCTCCTATTTGAATAGCACTTGTCGCTTTTATTTCTGTGATTTCTGAAACATCCACATGTTTAAGAACATTCAAAATTCTATCAAAAACAGCTTCATCTGACTCAGGTACTGATAAAATCATTATTTTCCCAGCCATTACATCTCCTTTCTAAATATCAGTATATTACAACCGTAATATTTAAGCATATACTTTCACTTAAATTATAACAATAACATAAGAACATATTACCCCCATTTATAGTGAATTTATTGTAGCAACTTTCCATAGAATTTAGTCAAAGTATGCAAAAACTCTTTCCTTCTATTTTTACTAACCCATATTTTATCATTATTGAGCAAATTAATTTCATATCCCTGATAATCTTTGATATATTCCATATTGACAATGTAGCTTGAATGACATCTGATAAAATTATTATTTAATTTCCCCTGATGCTCCTTCATACTTTTATAGCTTATATAATCTCCAGAGATTGTATGAATTAGAGTATTTCGTTTACAGGTTTCTATGTAAATAATCTCATTGAAATATAACTTATGAATACCAAAATCATTCTTTTCAACTATAAAATCATCATTATCAAATTGCAATTCTGAAACAACTTCACTTAAAACAGCGGATAACTCTGGTTTTTTAATGGGCTTAACCAAATATCGTGTAGCCCTAATAGTATATCCTTTCAAAGCATATGCTGTAGTTGAAGATAAAAAAATAATTTTACTTTTAGGTGCAATAGTTCTCATTTGTTTTGCAATTTCATAACCGTTCTTATCTTCTAATAAAATGTCCATGAAAACTATATCAATATCCATATACTCAGAAAGATACTTTAGTGCTTCTTCCGGATCAGTAAACGAAATAAGATAAAATGTTATTTTCATATCAGATAATATATTATCCAACACTTTTTCTAAACGTATCAAAAACTCTTTCTGATCATCACACATCAATACTTTCATTTTCTTCCTCTGGCATAAGCCCTGCTTTTTCTCGTAAGCGTTTTGGTATATCTGGCTGATGAATTATCAAAATACAAAATGTATTAAGTTCTGCCAATGATAAAACTGCAGCCGATAAAGCAGCTGAACTAATCAACTTATAAATTTTTTCTGTGACTTTTTTCATTATTATGTCTCCTAATGTATATTATATTTTTTATTTTTCCGGCAGTTAAAATAAAGAAATACCAACTAACTCCTGCAAAAGCCCATTTCCCTATATCGTAGCGATTATAAAGCAGCGTAAATATCACACTTGTAATAATTAAGGATATAAAAAAAGCTCTCTTTTTCATTATTCTTTTTTTTTGTGTCGGAATTGAATTGTTTGGAACATCAACCGGGGCCCACATTAATATACATATATTAAACAATACCAAAATCGCTATAACGTCAATTTTCAATGTAATATCAACACATTTTAATATACACAATACTAAAATATATCCACCAACAAATATTGACATACACTTATTATTAGTATCCACATGTAAGCCGCCCGCAAATAGCCTAAGAGAACAATAACAAAACAAGAATATTACAGTTCCCCACAATTCATTGGCCGCACTCCCAATCAGCAAAACTACACCTATACTTAACAATGTATTCAATAGAATCTGTAATCCATATGTATATATTTCCTTATCCTCTCCTTGTCCATTAACTGCTATTATTCTATTCGAAATTATCTCTGCTATTTTGTCAACCATAATACCCCCTATATCATAAAAAATCTACATCTATGCATTAATTAGGCATTCTCATTGCTTAATCGGATATGGAATTAAAATTTCAGCAGTAAACACTTCACCTTCCATATCAAATTCACAATGCCCATCATATTTTTCAACAACCTTTTTTACACTACTTAATCCGATACCATGCATTTTCTTAATATCCTTTGTAGTTTCAAAAATGTTTTCTTTAAGTTTTTTTCTTGAACAACTAATACACTCATTTCTTGTTTTGATAATGATGAAGTTATTAATATTTCCAATTTTGATACTAATCGAAGGTTTTTTTGTATCCAAAAGCTCTTGACTAGCTTCTATGGCATTATCCAAAATATTTCCTATTAGTGAACATACATCCATATCATCCATAAAACTTAAATCAACATTGTCAACAACACACTCAAAACCTATATCCATTTTTTCAGCTTCATTATTTTTCTCCCATAACAAAATATTTAAAATATCACATCCAGTATCAAAAACTTTTTCAAATTTTAATATAGCATCCTTTGCCTTTTCTAGATATGAACTATCATAATTCGATACCAACATATGATTCTTCAAATCATGATACAAAATGCGCATGCTTTCATAACTTTCGATTCGATTTCTATAATATTCGTATTTAAGAGCGTCTTTTTGCTTCAGCATCAAAAGTTCTTGATTTTCATTACGATAATGAATATACCTTTCATAAAATATCATGTGAATTAAAGTATAAATAACCAATGTGCAGGCAAACGCCACTAATAGGATTGAAAAATGCTCTTTTTCAAAATTATCTATATCCAAAACAGTTCTCAGTATAATCAAAAAACAAATAAATGAAATAATTAGCGGGAGATACAAGATAACTACTTCTTGTTTGTCCAATGACTTATAACACTGCTTATTTATTTTTCTATACCCCCTAAACAAACACATTGCAATCATTCTTGAAAAACCCATTGACACTAACCATAAATATGGTCTGGTTGGATCATTAAAAATATCTGCACTAAAATTGTTTGTAAATAAAAATACAACTGGAATAAATAGAAATTCAGCAACACCCACCAACAAAATATATATTATTGCTTCCTTACCAACCTCATAACTATTCATGTTTTCATACACGATATGACCTATACAAATAATCAGAGATATATTAACCAATGTCCTTATCCATAAGTCTATATCTGTGCATCCTAATATAAAATTAATCGCGAAATAGCTCGTATATGCTGCAACGGCAAATATTTTTCTTTTGTCGTTTATAGTATAGCAATTCAAGTAAAAGAATAATATTATAGTGTCAATCAACATTCCTGTAGCAGTTAATATTATTATGCCCGTATCCACTCTTTATTTTCATCCTTTTAATTCTTATCTTCCTTATTTTTGTAATTACTAAGTGCATAATTGCAACATTGTAGCACTAATGAATTAAATGAAATCTCTTCTTTTTCAGATATTTCTAATAAAGCATCAAATAATTCTTCAGTAAACCTGATTGTTCGTGGTATATTAGGACGAGATAAAGACTTATCAATCTCAAACATGTATAAAACCCTCCTAATTTTTAAATTATATTATAATCAATTTTAAAACCGTTTTATATAACCGCTAGTGTAACCATTTATGTAACTATATATGCCATTTGCTAATATTTGGGTTTTTTACATGTTTTCTATATAATTTTTAAACAAAATCTTTTTTTATTCTATTTATATATTGTCTACTTATCCCTAGTTCTTCTGAGATTTCTCTATCAGAATAACCCAACAGAATATAGTCCAAAATTGCTTTCTGATTTTTTGTCATAGATTGCCTTTTTACTTGCATATCATATTCCATTTCAATATCTTCGTATTTTTCATAAGAAACCACTTGACTCAAATCTATTTCATTTATGCTTTCTATTGTTTCTTTCTTTATATTTTTTTTACACATATGTGCAAATTTAAATTTAACAGCATTATTAATATAAGCTAAACACTGCCCATCATTTTCACACCTGGATATACTTTTAACTGCTTCAATTATTGCAATGATTATCTCCTGTCGAGCATCTTCCTGCTCTAGAAAAAACAGTTTTTTAGCATATGATTTTATTAATGGTGCTAATATCTCTAATAGCTGTATCATTGCCTCCGGTTTTTGTTTTGCAGAAATTACAGTTTCTACAAAGCTTCTTTCTAACATAGTCAACCCACCTCCAATTTTTAAAAAGGAAGCGGGTTTGAAAATGTAAACTAAAAATAAAAAAGAGTATTTTCGTTACGTTCTGATCACGCAACGAAAATACTCGTATCATTAACTAAATCTTCTTCGAATAAAATCATTAACTGTCAAATTATGCATGTCAAAATCAAGCCCCTCATTTGCAATCACAGCACTCGCATACATTGCAAGTTCAGCCATGCGTTTTGCTACTTGGCATACCATCGGATTATAAGACTCCAATGGTTCTCCACATTCGGCTTGTACCGCTACACAAGCTCCACCACAAAGGTGTCTTGCCCAACAGGTTTTACACTTTGTACGATTGTAAACAGTGCGTTCAAAAAACATTTGTCTTTTTTCATTGAAGCCAGTTTCAACATGACCAATAATATATTCCTCATTCCCGATAAAGCGCATACAAGGATAAATATTACCTTTAATGTCAACACTAGCAAATCCCAAACCTGAACCACAGCCATATATCCTTCGAATACCCTTGCTGACCGCATCTACTTCTGTAACAAATGGATAAATATTAAACTCTTCACCTTTTCTTAATTTTTCCAAGAAAGTTTCGACCAATTCATCATACTTCTTAAAATATTCATCCAAATCCTCTTGACGGTACGATGTTTCCGGATTGGAACCCAATGCCGGTGTCAGCGCAACACACTTGAAATGTAGGTCATCGAGCATGTGATTAACAATACGCGAAACATCTGTGACTCCTTTTGCAATTGTAGCTCTTGGAATAAGCCCCGCATTATCTACCTCACTCAAAAGAGTTTTTACATTTTTAGCAAGCATATCATATGAACTTTTACCATTTGCAGCTGGTCTGTTTGCATCATGAATTTCTTTATCTCCATCAATGCTAATCTGTAGTCCGATATCATTTTCTTTTATCAGCTGTAGCAATTCATCATTCATAATTGTTCCATTTGTACTGATTGTGAGATAGATTTTTTTGTCGTACTCTTTTTCGAGAACTTTGCAGCGTTCCACGATATACTTGACTAATGGAATATTTGTCAGTGGTTCTCCTCCAAAAAGATTTAAATTAAGTACCTTCGATGTTTTCGCCTGATTCAAAAACCACTCGAGGGTTTTATCAGCCATCTCTTGACTCATTAAACCTCTTTCACCATTGTAACTACCAGTTGCCGCAAAGCAGTATTTACATCTTAAATTGCAATTATGAGATACGTTAATAACCAAGTTAATGACTTCTTTATCTCGAGCAATAGCAATTTTTTCATATGTAGGCTCCTCATCACAGATGAAACCGAACTTCATAAGATTATTTAATACTTCTTCAATTTGCTGTTCTTCATATTTGTTACGAATTTCATCGGCTGATATTTCATCGCTACTCATATAGTTCACAACATCACAATATATTTTTTCTACTGAATAAAAGTTTGAATTATTTACATCAAGTAAAATATTCAAACCATTATGAGTAAAAATGTAAGAGTCTACCAAGAACTTCTCTCTCTTTACTTTTTCTAATGTATTTCGCATTTTATTCCTCCTATTTATTAGGCAGAACGGTATACTGTCCTGCCTTTTATAAAATGGTCATTGTAAAGTCTAAGCATAGTGTGAATTAATGGGTTAGATGCAAGCAACTGCTCCTGAATCGCAGCCACTGTTTACATTAGGGTCAATGTTCTTATATTCTTCTGAATTCACCTTGGTCATCATATTCACCTCCATTCTTTCATAAAGTGTTCTTCTCTCATATGCCTGTCCACGCGGCAATTAGATGCAAGCAACTGCTCCTGAGTCGCAGCCACTGTTTACATTAGGATCAACGTTCTTGTATTCTTCAGTGTTTACTTTAATCATAAAATGTACCTCCTTTTACTTACCAATGAACCATTTTAAACAATCTTGTTTAATATCAACTTGATTGTTGTTGTTATGATATCAAATTCTCTTTATGATTCAATAGAATACGCATGTTTCGGTACTGACAATGATTATTTGGTGATAAATTATGACCATACACCTTCAATTTCAACTAATAGCTCTTGTCTACACACATCACTTTGCATATATATTATTTTGTTTTTATCAAAATTTCTTTCACATATAGCACGTATCTTTTGATAGTCCTCCCAACATTTTATATACACTTTTATATAGCGTAAATTCATATCATTATCGTTTGAGAGCACTGAATACCTATGTAAATTCTCTTTACAAAATAATAAATTTACATTTTCTATTGTTGTATATAACTGTTTTTTTACATCTCCCGTATATACGCTACTAGAACCTATAATACTTGCAGTCCCAGACACAAAAAGTATTTTGTTCTTTTTATATTGAACAAATGTTGCACGAGAAAATTTCGGGCTTGAAATCCCAAATTTCGTGGGATACTCATAAGCAGGAATCTGTCTTGGATTTTCAATGCTATACCTACTAGCATCAATATGTACTGCAAGTAATACAATACACAAATCCTTTCCGTTTGATCCTATTCCAGTTGCTGCTGGATAAACCTCTCCATTCTCTTTGTAAAAATTATAAAACGCTCTTTCTCTACCTACGCAGAATCCCTTATAATGTTCATCATATTCCCCATATTCATTAATACCTGGTATATAATTCCAAAATCGAACCACACGGAATACATTAAAATCGAATTCTTGCAAAATATTCCTATATGCCTTTTCTGCATTTTCTGAATGTTCTCCCTCAGAATCATTTTCTTCAACAGCTCGAAAGCAATAATGCAAACTCTTCCCCTCCACGCAATTACCATACTGTTTATATTCTACAGTTTCATCTGTAAACCATACTTCATAAATGTTCTTTTCTACATTTTGCATTGGTACATACTGATATGGTAAATCTAACTTCGCAGACTTATTTTTGTCTTTACCGTATACTATTACGCCCAATATATTACCGCTTATTTGAAATATATCTTTTAAATCCGAAAATACATCAACATTTAATTTTCCCATAGTACCTACCTCTTTTCTTGTTGTATAATTCGCTTTAATTCCATTACATCATCTATAAAATATACAATCAAATTTTCTTTTATTTCACCTCTGATAGATTGATATTCCATCATAGACTGCTTAGGCAAAACAATTTTCCTAATTCCTTGTTCCTGCACCACACATAATTTTTCTTTCAGACCGCCCACTCGCAAAACTCTACCTTCTAATGAGATTTCTCCCGAAAAAGCAATTGCATCTTTAAAACTAATATTCTTAATTGTGCAAATTGCTTTTACAAAAAAAGCCAAGCCTGCTGAACTACCGTCTTTATATATGCTTTGTTCATATATATTTATATGAATATTATGCTTGATAAAAAAATTATGTTTAATACCCCATTTCTTATAATTTGCTCTAAAATATGAGAAAATTACATTTATTGACTCTTGCATGATATTACCTATATTTCCTGAAAACAAAAGATTACCATTGCCCTTCATCACTAGCATCTCTATAGGCAATATAGTTCCACCCCATCTTGTCCATGCCACTCCTATTCCCTGCAAACATTTTTTTGCAATCATCTCATCAAATACATACTTTTCATTTCCTAAAATATTAGTAAGTTGTTCCTTCTCAATTACAATCTTTCCACCATTGTCACAACTATTATTCATATATAAATATTCATATATGTTGCGAATACAGGCTGATAAACTATATACTCCTGCTTCTTTGGTATAGTACGTTATTATATACATTAATACTGCTTCTGGAATCTCTACCTTTTCCAAATGCAAGTCTTTTTGACATACATTAATAACTGCTTTTGCATAAGAAATTTTTTCAAAAATAGATAATCGTCCATATAAAAACATTCGTAATTTTGAACTAATTGGACTGTTTGCTCCAAGAATCGCACTAGATGAGAAAACAAAAATAGTATTCTTTTTATTTTTATTTTTTTCAATAAAGCAATTAATCCCATTACAATAAAACCCATTTTCTATGGATGTATCATTTATAAAAACCACTGCATTTTCATGATACGATTCAGAAAAAGAGTCTCTCTTATGTATCCAATCAACGTAATCAATATATATAAATTCTCGTTCAAGGATATCGCTAATTTTCCGTATTAATATCTCTTTCCCAATTCCTTTGGGACCATTTATTCCCAAAAAAGTAGATCTACCGGTTTCAACGCCTATCGCATGGTTCATTTTCATATATTGAAAAACGTCTTTTCCCCACTCCATGCCTTCTATTATATTTTTTTCATTCATCAAACACCCGCTTCACTTTCTTATAAAATATTATAAACTTTTACTAATTACCATTCCTAACGTATAATTAGGTTTCCTAATTGAATAATCTGTTTCTACAATTCCTGCTTAAAATATAAAAGACCTGAATACAAAAGATTCAGGACTCCCTTTACCACAATATGAGACTCCTACGGATATTGTTAGGAGTCTCATAACTTCTTTAAGTTATTCTTTAAAAACTGATATTTTATCTAACTTCTCCCACGGTAGCTCAATATCTGTTCGTCCAAAATGTCCATATGCTGCTGTCTGCTTATAAATCGGACGTCTTAAATTTAAACAATTAATTATTCCATTCGGTGTTAAATCAAATCCATGTTCAATTCGACTAATTATTTCTTCATCAGATAATTTACCTGTTCCATAAGTATCTACTCCAATGGATACCGGCTGAGCAACCCCTATCGCATAAGCTAATCTCACTTCACATTTTTCAGCAATCCCAGATGCTACTATATTCTTAGCAATGTATCTAGCCATATATGCTGCTGAACGATCTACTTTTGTACAATCTTTACCCGAAAATGCACCACCACCATGATGAGCAGTTCCTCCATATGTATCTACAATAATTTTACGCCCAGTTAACCCACTGTCTCCATGCGGACCCCCAATAACAAATCTCCCTGTAGGATTAACAAAAAATTTGGTTTCATTATCAATCATATCTGCCGGAAGAATTGGCTCAAAAACATATTTTTTTATATCTTTCTGAATCTGTTCCTGTGTCACCTCTTCATCGTGTTGTGTAGACAATACTACCGCTTCTATCCTTAACGGTTTGCCCGTTTTGTCGTATTCTACAGTCACCTGACTCTTTCCATCTGGCCTTAAATATTTTAATATACCATTTTTTCTTATATCTGTAAGACGTTTTGCTAGTTTATGTGCCAAGTAAATAGCATATGGCATATAGTCTTCTGTTTCATTTGTAGCATATCCAAACATCATTCCTTGATCACCGGCGCCAATGACAGTATTTTCTATCTGTGTAATTTCTTGTCCTTTTATTTCCAGTGCTTTATCCACACCCATTGCAATATCTGTAGACTGTTTATCTAACATTACAACGACCTTACAAGTGTTAGCATTAAATCCATATTCCTCTTTTGTATATCCAATTTCAGCTATTGTATCTCGAACAATTTTTTCCACATCAATATTTGCTTTTGTTGTAATTTCTCCCATAACCATTACAAAATCTGTTGTAGTACATGTCTCACATGCCACCCGGCTCATCGGATCTATTGTCACCAATGCATCCAATATGGAATCCGAAATAGCGTCACATACTTTATCTGGATGCCCCTCTGTTACTGATTCTGAAGTATATAATATTTTTCTCATTCTTTCCTCCTAAAATATTTCTATATGCGCAGACACACCAAAATTTTTATCTGTATATTGAAAACTTTCCACTTTACTTTCTAGCCACGAAACATCATAACACGTATCACTGTTTACTAAATATACATTCCTTCCATCCTCACTCACTTGCAAATATAATGGAGCATTTCGATTACCAACACATTGGAACAAACCTTCCTCATATATTACCGGATATTCCGCTTCAAATAATTTTATCTTTTCAACAAGTTCCATAGTTTCTGCATCTATTATATAAAGATAATTCGGATATCCTGTTACTGCCAAAAAAGGTTTTTGGCAGTAATAAAATAACTTATGAGTTGTTATTCTATTAAATTCTTTTTCGCTATAACTTCCTAATTCACAAACCTCCCCATTTGTGTACTGATATTTTACAATCTTGCCTGGTCCATGAAGAACCATACTTCCTCCAAACTTCGACATATTATGACAACTTGCATAGAAAATTGATTGGTCATTCATATCAAATTCAACATGCGCAGGTGTATATGATGGCGGATCAATAACAAATAATTTTTCCTTATTTATATCCCAAAGAAATATTTTTCCTTTTATAAACTTTGCATTCTGGTACTCAAGACGAGCTTCTACTCCGTTTAAGCTTGTTAAATTCTCTCCTATATCAACAGATATATTCATATCTAATGATACCAAAAAGCCATTTTGAGAATAACCTACCTGGTGCATATTATCAATGAGACCGCCTTCAACATTTGCACATTTAATAAATTTATTATTAATAACATCATAAACATAATATCCAAATCCCATGTCTGACTTAATACCATTGTATATATCAGCTCGTGCATTTGCTGAATTAATCGATAAATATATACATCCATCTTCAGACTGCCCGATGGAAGACGCACTAAATGTAATGTCATCTAAATCTCTGTATGTAACTAAATTATTTTCAAGAGTATTAATATCAATCTCTCTAAAATAAGGTGCTTGAAGCATGAACGCTAGCATTTTATCGCCAATCTTATAGCAGCTATGAGGATTTATCAAATACGGCATAAACTGTTTTACATTTTTTGCGCCATATGGTAATTTCCTGTTAGAAAATTGCTTCTTAATCAATTTAATTATATTTGCTTGTTCACAAGTATTATCAATGATAATTTCTTTAGATTCTCTTTGAGCCAAATCTATAATATAATATGCTTCATAGAAATTATCATTAAGCAAACCTGCTACAAATAGTTTTTGCTTTTTCACACTGTTTCCTCCTTTTTCAAAATCATTTGAACCGGCGTGTATTTTATTTCTCTGAAACCATTTTCCTTACAGACCGGCAGCCCTTTCTCTGTAACTTCCATGTTTAATAATTCAACATCCAAATCTTTTGCATAGTCTGCCGAAAATTTTAAAAGAGATCCTGCTAAACCTTTTTTTCGATACATAGGTTTAGTATAACCATTAATCGGTACACCAGCTTTACCTTTCGGGAAGTTAGGATGAGGCAATCTGAAATAATATGACGTGAAACTTGTTGAAACAATTTCATTTCCACATAAAGCAACAAATGCGTCTATATCATTATTTAAATGCTCTTCAAAAAATAGCTGAAGATTTTTTCTTAACTGTACTTCGTCATAGATTGCCACCTCGCCTAAATCTTCTTTTAGGTATTCGATTCTCATATCAACTAACTGTTCAATATCTATCTTTTCCGCTTTTCTAAATTTAAATTCTTCCAATTTCTATTTCTCCTTTCGCAATATCAACACCTAATTGCAAAGCATCAAGATTTTTCTCGCATCTTTTACCCGAATATAATGTCATAATTGATGTTCTAATATCTCTTTCCGAAATAAGATATCTGCCACCATAAAAAACAATCCCAAGCATAATAATATTAGTATATTTAGGAGAGCCTACTTTCTCCCACGACTCACTTAAATCATAACACCGAACATCTATGTCTGGTCGCAACTGATATGACTCTGAATTATTTTTACTATCCAGTAGGACAGGAGCTGAAACTCTTCCGTTCTCTTTTAAATAAGCCTGATAACGTATAGCTTCACGAAAATCCATAGAAATAACTTCATCTGCCTGCCCTTTAGCAATGAATGGGCAGTATATATTTTGTCCCATTCGTATGTGACTTGTAACACTTCCACCTCTTTGTGCCATGCCAATCGTCTCCGTACTTCGAATATCATATCCCTTTTGTAATGCCGCTGTTGATACTATTTTGGAACATGTGATAACACCGTGCCCACCGATTCCTGCAATAATAAACTCATTCATAACATTCCTCCTGCAACAAAATAGCATTTCTCTTACATACCTCAGTACATAGCCCACAACCATTACAATTTGATTTATCAATTTTAACCACACCATTATCCATATGTATCGCTGGACACCTGATTTCTTTAATGCAATAAGCACATGCATTACAAACATCTGGCTTTATATATGCCTTTTTATTGGATAAAAGTTTAAATTTACAAGGAGCACGAAATATAATTGCTTTTATTCCTTCTAATTCCACAGTCTCCTGCACAATTTTTATTGAATTCCACAAATCAAACGGAGAAATTGCTTCAACAGCTGATACTCCCAATCCATGAAGCACATCTTCTATTTTGATGGACTGTGACACTTCACTTGTTTCAGGTGTAGGTTGTCCACCTGTCATTGCAGTTGAAGAATTATCTAATACAATTATTGTAAGCTTTCCATTATTATAAATTCCATTAATTACACCTTGTATTCCTGTATGAAAGAAAGTGGAGTCACCAATAAAAGCTATAACCATATTATCAGGATTTGCCCTCTGCATACCAAGTCCCATAGTTATACTCGCACCCATACATAAGCATGTATCCATCATATTTAATGGTTCCATCTTACCCAAAGTGTAACAGCCAATATCTCCACAATATATTGCTTGTTTCCCTTTCATAGCTTGTTTTACTGCATAAAACGCTGCTCGATGAGAACATCCCGCACACAAGTTTGCAGCTTGTGGCTTTAGCTCTAATGTTGAATCTATAATTTTTTTTGAAGAATCGGTAATACCGAAAAGATTTTTTAATAAATCAATTATCTCATCTACCGTATTCTCTCCAGCAATTTTAACGTCACCAGATAAACGTCCATATATTATTCGCCCATTTATTCCTGCCCTTGCCAATAAATAATACAAATTTTTTTCAATTACTGAATCTAATTCTTCAATAACTATTACCTTATCTACTTTTTTTAACAAATCGGCAAAATACTGTTCTGGCATAGGAACTGTTGCAGCCTTTATCAAAATATACTGTTCGGATTTTAATTCAAGAAAGCTTATTGCCTCTTTTGCATACGCATAATTGATACCTGAAGTAACAATTAGTACCTTTCCTTTTCCATCCGCATGATAGTATGGAAGTTTCTCAAATTCCTCTTCTAATTCTGCAAATCTTTTCTCAATTTTAATATGATTTTTATATGATAACGCCGGAAAACAAACCCACTTACTATCTTTCTCGAATTTTTTATTATTAATTGAAAAGTTGTTACGATTTCTATGTACTCCCGAAAAACTATGACTTACTCTTGTCGTGGTACGTAATATAACCGGCGTACTAAATTTTTCGGATATTTCAAAAGCTTTTTGTGTCATTTCATATGCCTCTTCTGGCGAAGACGGATCAAATAGTGGAAGTTTTGCATAATACGCAAAATTCCTTGTATCTTGTTCAGTCTGTGATGATAAAGGACCCGGATCATCTGCCACAACTAAAACTAGACCTCCCTTCACACCTATATATGATAAATTCATAACCGAATCTGAACATACATTTAAACCAACTTGTTTCATCGCTACTAATGCACGTTGTCCAGAAATTGAGGCACCTGCCGCAACTTCAAAAGCAACCTTTTCATTTACCGACCACTCTACATATATTTCATCTCTTTTGACTTTAAAAATTGTTTCAACAATCTCTGTAGATGGTGTGCCAGGATATCCTGCAACGAAATATACTCCAGCATCAATAGCGGCAAATGCTATTGCTTGATTTCCCATCATAAGTTCTTTATCCATTGTTTCATCTCCTTTCAAAAATAATAAGATTACATTTTCCTCTTTTTTGACTTATTAATAATTAACTGACCCAATTCACCAAGGCTATAATGAAAGAAGGTGATTGGATGAAAACATACTTGAAGCGATTGAAAAATCCTGCAACAATCATAGGACTCTCTGGTTATGTATTAACCATTTTGTCTACTCTCGGATTTACAATCGATAACGAAACAGTTATGACAATTATCCAAAGCGTTTGTTCTATATGCGTACTTTTGGGTATACTGAACAATCCTGAAACTTCAGGTATTGATTTACCTACAAAGAATAAATAATTCTTTGAATTTACCTACTAATTTTTTCTGGTATTGGGTCAGTTTTTCTTTTTACTTCTGATAATATTCTTGCACGATAATTTCAATAGACTAAATCATCTAGTTCTTACCAACATTTCCCACTATATATACAACTTTTTTAATCATTAATCTACCTTGAACGAATAACTAGGATTTGAGAGTGCTTAATTGTCTAATTTAACAATAAATTTCACTTCTTCTATACAAAAGAAAAGGGGCCGTGAAAAAAGAATAGTCCACCAAAAAAGAAAGACCAAGAGTTTTTAATGAACTCAAGGTCTTTCTTTCTGTTATAATTAACTTGTGAAAAAAATTAATAACATAATCTATTCTAACCCAAAACAGGCAGTTTTGCCAATGCTAATTCAAGATTATTT
>OATG01000068.1_pt1 | contig 123867 bp, 115 predicted proteins | sample 1516581 | NCBI WGS metagenome assembly OATG01 (sample SAMEA2579930, study PRJEB22360) | human gut metagenome | biome: human gut; feature: human-associated habitat; material: faeces | place: Denmark | collected 2008/2010
TCAATCTTGTTGCCTTTTATTTCCGATGTTTAGACCCACTTGAAGTAATTGGTGGTTACTGGTGGATTCTTCAGATGTGTATGGCGTTAGCTGCACTATTTTCTATAATCGTTGCAGCAGGAATGACATATAAGATGATGGTCAAGAATGAGCCATTAGACATCATGAAACTGTTCAAGCCGTTGGCTATTTCGTTCATTTTATGTTGGTGGTATCCTCCAGCAGATACTGGAATGGCCAATAGCAACAGCAGTTGGTGCTTCTTGGACTTCTTGTCATACATCCCGAACTGTATAGGCTCTTATACGCATGACCTATATCAGGCTGAAGCAGCACAGATTACGGACAAGTTCGCTGAATTGGAAGAACTCATCCATGTCAGAGATACAATGTATAGTAATCTTCAAGCTCAAGCTGATGTAGCTCACTCTGGTATATCAGACCCTAACCTTATCGAAGCTACAATGGAACAGACTGGGGTCGAAGAGGTTACGAATATGGAAAAGGATGCCAGTAAGTTATGGTTCACTTCACTAACATCAGGTATCGTAGTTGGAATAGATAAAATTGTCATGCTTATAGCCCTGATTGTATTCCGCATCGGATGGTGGGCAACTAACCAATTTAATTCGTTATTATATTGATAACAAATAGATTACTATTCAATTTGCAGTATCAAGTAACAGAAAAGCAACAGTAATGTAATTTATTTGCATGTTGCCTCAAATAGTCTCTTTAAGTATGGACAAATGTACGATAAAAAAGTGGAATTTTATGCAGCGAAAAGAAAAAGGTGAAAGCATTACGTACTCTTTTGCCGGAGGTTTCAAGCAGGTAAGGTTATGAAACGACATGGTATTTTGTTCATTGTTAGATAGGCGTAAAAAACTGGCTCATGGGTATACCGTGAACCTATTCGTATGATAGTGCAGGCCTAATCCGTCTTTTTCATTTGTAGCACCAGTTTCCGGTGTTGTTCGATCAGTTCTGGGAAATGTCTTTTGATGAACTGATCGAACGAGCAGTCGTTGAACCCGAACCGCCTTGCCAGCGATTTCACACTTTCGGTTGTCGTACCATACAAATGTATGGCCTCTTCGTATTTCTCCATGCTGCGGCGTGATACAATGTTGCCATTGGCTGTCCTTATCATTCCCTGTCGGGCATACAGTTCCGGTTCATGTTCCTTCAAATAGTTACGGAACGCTTCGGGTTGTAAACCGTATTCGGCAGCCACTTGGGCAGTCGGCAGTTCGCTTTCCTTGAGTTTGCGGATGGCGTCGGCGTATTTGGCACGAGTGGAAGGGTGGTATTTCCGGGCTTTAGTGAAGTCAGCAGGCACCCCCTCCTCGTAAGGAATGTTCCTGCGTTGGCATATCAGATCCATGTGCCAGCGGTGAAGGTATTCGTAGAATCCCTTTTTCGACACTCCCGTTTTCTTTGCTATCTTCGCCATTGACATCGGCGTAGTGCGATACAGATGCACCGCCTCGGCATATTTTCCCACAGTTTTCGACAAGGGTGCATGAACAGTCCCCCGACCGGTTATCTCACCTTTACGCGTCCGCCGGAGAGCTTTTTCGCGTATTTTGATGCGTTGCTTTACCAGCTCCTTGTGGTAAAACAGCAGGTGTTGTTCCAAACCGGTGTAGGAGACACCACAGGTGGCGGCGGCTTCTTGTACCGTGATGTACAAGTTGCCACGCAACAGTTTCACGGCTTCGGCATACTGTTCCTTGCAAATCCGGCGTGTACCACGGGGCAGGTTGTCGCTTATGCCTAACCGTTCGCGTACTTTCTCGCGCCATTTGATTATCTCGGGATAATGTGTACGCAACTGGCGGCCGAGATTCGTGCCTTCCAGTCCGAATTGACGGGCGATCTGCGAGACATTGTATTCGATATAGTCCAGACCTCCACATGCCTCGATGGCGTCCTTGTATTTGGCCCGGGTGGCGGGCAGTTGTCCGCGAAGCTGGGACAGCTTGATGTGGCGGGCTTCCTCCTTGCTGCATATAATATCGTACCGCGCAAGCAGCAAATCACGGTGATACTGGGAAAGGTAGCACTGAAATCCAGATACCGTTACCTTACAGGTACGGCTGATTTCCACGCATGACAGACGTGTCGTGCGATAAAGTTCTATCGCCTGACGGTACTTCTCTTCCGTTTCCGGCCTGACACCTTGGAAAGAGGTGTTTCCATTATGTCCGTTATCGGGGGCAGCCATTGGCATTTTGAGGAAGATTTTTTTCGGACAGCCATTTCTCAATACGTTCCACCGGGGCGTCTTTGAGTATCACCCGTTTTCCGGCATCGAGCAGGTAGAGGGTGGGCATCGCCTTGAGGTCGTACACCCGTTCGCGGGTAAGATATTGTCCCGCATCGTAGCCGTCTATCCAGCGGGCGGGGAAGGTCGCCTGCTCCCATGCATCGGTCTTTCCCTCCACGCAGATGGAGATCAGTTTCAGCCGGCCAGATTCCAAAAGCCCGTTCAATACTGCAGAGGCGGACAGTTGCTCCCTCACGCGGCGGCAGTCCTCGCAATCGGGGTCGTTGAAGTAAAGCAGAGTATAGTCCGCCTTTAGCCCGGAGAGGTTCAGACGCTTGCCGTTCCGGCAGGTGACGGCGAAATCGGCCGCCGTGTCGCCCGGACGGTTCTTCAGGGCCATCTCCAGCCGGAAGCGGGGACGGGTCTTCTCGCTCTCATCCAATGCCGGGCTGGTTATCAATGCGCGCAGCACCGGGATGTACAGCTCCTCGTCGTGCATGGGCGAGTTGGGTTCGTAGAGATACTTGTCCGCCAGTGCGATGAAATGGCGGAGCATGTCCTTCCCGGCCGCTGCGCGGCTGAAAAGGGTATCGACGGCAGGCCCGACTTCCGGTGTATAGGGCAATATACTGACGAAATCGACAAACGCCTGTTCGGTGATTTCGGGTTGGGAGATCAGCGTCGTGTCCGTAAAGTCGAAATGGTCCCAGTAGTGCAGGGAGAGGTATGCGGCACGTTCCTCGGGTGCCGTGAGCGTGGCAGGCACATCGGGCAGCCGGAATTCCTTTTCTGTTTTCCGGTTTACCTCCCGGTTCTGGGCACGTGAGCAGGATGCGGCCATGATGCAGGAGAAAGATGCAAGGAGTATAAAATAGGGCGTTTTCATATTCGATAATGTGGAGGATGAAAAAGCTCCGGGAGTGAATGTGCCCGGAGCTTTTCAGATGAATGTAAAATGGTTCCTGTTATGATTCTTCCTTTGTCAGCACCAGACGGACATTGTTCTCCACCAGTTCCGGAAGGGTTGTCTCACCGTGATAGATGACAGTAGACTGGCCGGTCTCCATCTGCCGGTAATGAACGGTAATGCCTACTGTGGCCCAGTCGTACCGGTATTCCGGTTTTAGCCGGACGGAGAACCGACCGTTTTCCGTGACGGTCATTGTGCCTATGCGTGTACCGTCCGCCCGTTCAAAGGTGACGAATCCGCCGGCAGGTACCGGTGTTTCCTCTCCGCCTTCCGCCTCACGGTAGACTATAGTACCGGTCATCGGGAGGTTGGTCAGTGTCAGCAGGCCGGGCGTGAAACCTACGATATCTTCCTGGGCCGTAACGAGGATGTCACCCGCACTAACAATCTTTGAAGTTTTGAATACCAGCGTTTTACGTCCTCCGGTGCCATAGTTGTTTTCCTCGTCCATCTGCGCTGCCACGTGATAGACCACACGGCCGTCAGCGTTGACTGTGATTTTGCCGGCATCCAGATATGCCCGGTTTTTCTGCGCTTCTTCGTCCAATGTCAACATTGGGGCATCAATGTAGACATCGAAAGCTGTACCGAAAGGATCTATCAACTGGGTATTTCCCATATCGTCTGTACGCTCGGTTTGTTTCACATCGAACGAGAGTGCCACGCGCTGCCCCGGTCCGTAACTTAGCGCGACGCTACCCTGACTGCCATCTTCCGTGGCCAGGTTGAACTCGAAAGGATTGTAGTTGGCCAACTCGAACGTCGTCGACTTGTAGAAAACAGTATTCACATCTGTTGCCGGATCATCGTCGGTACCCGGATAGGTAGAAATGCGCACCACTTCGGCACAATCCGGCGTGTTGGTCTTCATGAAAGTCTTGTAGGTCGTTTCTCCCTGAGTAACAGGCGTAAAAAGGAACACGCGTCCTCCGCTCTCCCACAAGGCTTCGTTAACCGGTTCGAAGTTGCACTCCTTTAGATTGAGGATTTCCAAATCCTCCAATTCCTCGTCCGTATAGTGGTCCAGGTGGTTAGAATAAAACATGAAGCGGTTTCCAGACTTGGTTGCTTCAGAAAGCCCGTATTCCATGTCCACCCGATAATTTATTTTCCGGGGAACCAGCAGGTATTGGACAGTAGAACCGTTATTGTCATATTTGTACGTATTTTTCACTGTGATGGTAGCACTTTCGTCCGAGAACGTGTAGTATTTCGTGACCGTTGTAAAGTGGTCGGCTTCAATAGATATCTGGCTTTGCTCGCTTCCGGCCAAGTCGGTCTTGAAATAGATACGCTGTACGCCCGGTGCGGTAGCGGTATAGATGTATTTGAAGCCTATCTCTTCACCATCGATGGTGATGGTTTCCCCCCATTCTTCCTTGGAAGCTGACGTGCGGTTGATGACATCCAGCTTGTTCAGACTGATATCCGGATTCAATTGATTGGCGCCGATACGTACGGTCATGGGGAAGAGTTCCTCGGGGGTTTCTTCCGGGATATTGAACATCAGGGTGACACCTTCGCCAGAGGCCGCACTGCTCACCTGCGTGGAGACCCATGCGGGAGTGAAGTCCAAAGTTTGCATCAGGATGATTTTGACTGTACGTTGTAGTTTGCCCTGCTTCACCAGTAATGTACCTTCGCGTCGGGTCTGCCCGCCCATAGCCAGCAGTTCGATACCGATTTCCCCTTTTCCGTCGTTGTTTGTGTTATAGGTATTGGTAATGCCGGGAGCGGCCACGTTGTTTTCCAGCCAGCTGACCACCGGTTTCTCATCCTCTCCCACGGCAGCACCATCGGTTGTGGTGTAGGTGTAACCTAAGCTTGTGCGGAATCCTTGCGCATTGGCAGCCACATCATAAACCACGAACGTCTCGTCTACTCCCAGCACATGGCTGCCGTCGGACACGGTAGGGATATTTTCGTCTATCGAAATCCAAATGTTGTTGACAGGCGGTGCCTCCACTGCCTCGGCAAAGGTGGCCACACCGTTGTCCAGTTGTCCCATGATGCGGATTTGATAATGGTGGTTACGAAGGATGGGCAGCGGCTCCTGTGTTTCGTTGTCAAGCAAAGAAACGCGGTAATAGAATTCGTCCGTTTCGCCTGTTGCATGTGCGCGGAAGATAACGTACACCTCGTCGCCCGAGGCATTTTCGTTCTCGAAGACATATTCCGCATCGGTTTCCGATACTTCCGTGGGGTCGGTGGCCTTGGTCAGGTCGGCGGGTAAGGAGACGTATTGCGAGCTGTTGCTCCAATCAAATGTATTCGTCTCCGTATTGAAGGGAGCCACGGTGCCGAAAGCATATTCGTTGCCCACGGCAAATCCGGTCACTTCGTAGCCGCTGTCACCACTTTCTACAGTGATTTTGCCCTGGTTGCGATACAGAGGTACGGCCTTGCCGTTATCCGGGTCATTAAATTCCGCCTGAATGTAGGCATCCAATTCCTGACCGGCGGGGCACTCGACGCGTCCCCAGTAGACCAGCATGCTGGATGAAGATACCAGCCCGGGAATAATGGTATTCTCATGCTTGCCCACACTGCCCGGCTCGTTGAAAGACTCGAAGTTCTGGTTGGCAACAAAGTGGATGATTTTGGTGTATTGCGGCACCACGGCCTCGAAACGGCCTCCCAGCATATCGGCATCGACGGAGGGATTGAGCGTTACACGTGAAATGAAATCGCCTGCTTCGTCAAAACACAAAAGGGATAGACTCTGTATGCCGAGGCCGTCGGGGTCAGCATTGCGCGTGGTCACAACTTGCATATCCGGTATTTCTGTCCGGAAAGTAATCAGCATATGGTCTGCATCTACCACCGGACGTTTGTCTACAAATGTATTGTCCGCACAGGCAGCGAATATTACCGCCACTACAAGTGCATATATATGGGATAACTTTTTCATTTTTCTTCTGTTTTTTATTTGGATTCACCGTCGCGGTAGGCGTCGCGGATGCAGCGGATAGCTTGATCTTCAGGGTCGCTTTCTCCCGGTTTAGGAACAAGACCACTCGCACTCCAATATTGATCACCTGATAGAACTTCATCCATGGCATCAGAGTTAGTCTGATATTTGTATATGATATTAATCTCCGCCTTTGTAGGAAGTCGCCAATCATGATAAGCTACTACATCTGTATTATCTGTCTTATTACCACGATTAGTAACCTCCACATATTGAGCACAATGACTTGCCGCCTGTTCAACACTTTCAGCAGCTTGTACGGCTCCCAATTGCGATGCAATCATAAACGATGGAGATACTATCTTCGCATTATCAACTCCATCGTCTGTATAACCTGCATCGTTCATTCTTGGTAACCCTAAAACATAATCTACATCATTTTTAGGAGTGGAAGTTATTTGTACATGATACATACGAGCATTACCTGTATTGGATGAAAAAACCTCATCTCCCTTAACTACAACATCAGAAATGTTATACCCCCAACTACCCCAGCTCCAGCTATACCATGAATAATAATTGATGGCAGATTTTCCGGCGTTATTCCCACTTTTGTTGTAGGTTGTTACAACTTTAGAAGCAAAGAAATCATAATGAGAACCTGCTTCATGAGAATAAATCCAACTACTACCATTCCAACTTCGTGCACCAATATTATAAGGCGAAGTTCCTCTTTCTATATATGTTGTCGGTGTTCCACGTCCATTATCAAAGTCATCCCGATACGAATACCATCCTTGTGTATTCGTCACATACTCCAGCGGATATTGCTCCACGACCAATGTCTGTTCCTGCCCGTCCGCGTTCTCAATAGTCAATACAATATACCTTATGGAAAGGGAGTTTTCGGGCAGTTTGCTGTTGATCGTCACACGACCGTTCAGCCCGACTTCCGTTGTGACCGTCACACCGTGGTTGGTTACCTCCTGCTCCTGGCCGAACTTGTTGATAATATATACTCGGTCTACATTAATCCCGCTTCGTGGAATGGTTGACGACGAGGCAAACAGCACCGTATTGTCTGTCGATGCGTTGTTGATGCGCAGCGTGTCCATGCTCAATGTCAGGTACTCCGGGTGGTCCTGGCCGTCTCCGCCGATTTGAATTTCTTCGGGTACCCAGTCCTGTACCTTGAAGAAGGCCGGTTGCAATGTCACGGGCGTTTCGTCGTTTTCGCCTCCCAGGCCGTCTATGGTGGCAGTGATGAAATAAGAGTGGTTCCGTTTCAGGCTGTGGTTTCCGTTGCCGCTCACCGGTATCTTATAGTAGTTGTTCACCCTTGTTTCCGCCTCTGTACTTTCATCCTCCTGATAAGTGACGGGAATGCGCATCAACAGGTAGCTTTCGTTCTCCATGGCCGCGTCGTTTGTCCAGTCGTTGGAATAAGAGTAGACCGTGACGGCCACTGTTTCGGCAGCTGTCCCGTCCGCCTGGTCGGCCTGCTCGATACCTACCGTAGAGTAGCCGGTATTCGTGAAGAGAGGCTTGTTGTCGTAGTCGGCTTCATTGTCCGGCTGCAGCACCGATGTCTTGCGGGCAAAGTTGATTACCCTGCGGCTCATCGTTCCGGAAGTCGCTACATCGTTGGTCATCGGCAGAAAGCTCGTATGCTCGCCGTGTTGGAGGATTACTGTAATTTTGGCGGCTGCCCGGCGCAAGACAACGGACACCTCCTTGTTGGTAGTCGTGTTGCCATCGTTCAGCACGGTAGCGGCCGAGTGACCGTCCATCATGAAAGTAGTCGGCACGTCAGTTGCTTCGGGAGCATCCAAACCGGTGACGTGCACGTTCGAGGTGGTCACTTCCATGCCTTTCAGCTGGGTGAGGGTCTTTATTTCCCCGAGTTCCTCTGCGGTCTTCTCTTTACAGTTAGCCACCACGTACACCGTGTAGGAAGTGTTTTCGGCAAACTTGTTCTTGGCCTGCGACAGCACCATCTTGTCACCCGTGGCGGGGGCCGTTGCCCGTTCGTAGTAAACTACGTCTTCTCCATCGTCTATCACGAATACATCGAAGTGCGTCACCGCCTTTTCCGTCTCCGTCGGGGTTGTGTAGCCGTCCTTGCTTGCGGCACGTGTCAGTTCCCGGCCTCCATCCGACAGGGACAACACAATGCGGCCGCTGCCTGTCACTTCCGTGCCGTTCCCGAGTTCTTCGTTCTGGCATCCGGCAGCCATCAGGGCAAAGGCTGCCAGCCCTGCTATTCCTTGTAAAATCCGGTTATATTTCATAATGCCTTCCTTGATTTATCGTTAATTCCTTATAGGTTATTGTCATAGATTGCCGCCCGATTTGTCGTTTTGGGTGATGGTGACGCTTTTTGTGTCGTTTCCCCATTTGCTCTCGGGGTCAATATCCAAGTCGTTATTCTCCACTCCCCAAATCACCGTCTTGATGGTAAGTCGGGTGGTACGTTTGGTATCACCGTTGGGATTGTTGGCTGTGACTTTCAACGTATGGGGCTTGCTATCGGCGGTCATCTGGCCTACTGTCATATCATTTCCACTGGCTTTTTCCCCGTCTATCCAGAGGGTGAAGTCACCCGCATTGTCGATGCTGGCCGCCCACACCTGCCCGGCAGGTTTATCCATAGTGAAAGTAAAAGAGGCGCCTTCCGCATCAGCGGTTCCTGTGTTATCTTGGTCGTAGTCGTAGTCGATAATGCAATCCTCGTTACCCACGGCATCGAACGTGAAAGTGGGAAATCCCCACTCAATGTCAACATTGCCGCCGTCGTCCCAATCAGCCACGGAGTAGACCACACTCACCACACCATTTATACCGATACGATTCAGTACACAATAATAAGTGTTGCGTTCGGTGGGTGGCAGGAAAATATCTTTTTGCGACTGGTTGCCGTTTACGGTGTAGGTCACGCGGACCACAAAGCCCTTATGACCCGTATCGGCAGTGCCCCAAGTATTGGGGTTATTTTCGTCCGCCCCGTAGCAGTTCTCGAACATGTAGGCAGGTTGCGGCAGTCCGTCGTTGTATTGTTCGGCCAGTTCCGGAACATCCGATTCCGAGACATTAGGATTGTATTCGTTATCGGTCACGATCTTGTCCACCGTGAGTGGCGTTGAGTGACCGATACTGAATCCGTTCTGCCAGTTCTGCGGCACACTTTGTAGTTTATCTTGTGTGGGCTGAAACATATAGTTGTAATCACGTAGTCCGGCGGGAAGCACCTCGATGCTGTTGATTATCAACGTGGCACCTTCCGCATCGTTCTTCTTGGCAAAGAACATGCCCAACTTGGCCACTGCCCGTTCCAGACTAAATGTGATGGGACCACCGTTCCACATCCAGTGTCCCGGGTGTTCGGTGCTTTCCACTACGTTGCCCGGATTGATTTCCACTTCGTGAACAATAGCCATCGGCAGTGACGTGCGCGTGGCAGTGGCGTCCAGTTCCATGAAACGGTAGTTCTCCAAAGCCGTCTTTGTCATTTTCTCACTCCATGTGTCGCCTCCGTAAGCGTCTACCGCAGTCTCGTTGGCCACGATATAGAAGCGTACGTTGTAGTCATATCCGGAAAAGGAGGGAAGTGCCAGGTCCATGACGAAAGATACGGTTCCCTGCTCATCTGTGGTGACGTTGCCTGTATAATAGTAACCTATCTGCGTCTCTCCCCAGAAGGCGTAAACACGCAAGCTATGTATATTGTCCTCGATGCCGGCCTGCATTTCCGAACCTGCACGGGTAGTCACGTTCATTGCCATGCTGACGTTGCGTGTGTCGCCTGCGGCTGTCGTATCTTCTTTGATGCAACTTACTGCCAGCCACAGGCAGGCCGCTGCGGTCAGGCACAGGTATATGCTTTTCATCTTCATAGTCATTCCTTTCTTCCTTTAATATTCCGGTTTCACATCAACAATGAACCAGTCGGGGATAGTGATTTCGGCACCGACGGACTTGAACTCGATACGTATGGGTATCAGCACCTCGTGCTTGTTCAGGTCTATCACGGGATGTGCTGCCAGGAAATCGGCCAGGTTGACCCCGGCCATGACCGTGCCATCGGGCGCGGTAAGTTCCAATACCACACCACTGCTGTCGGTGTGGCGCATTATGTTGAAGCGGGCCAGCATGGTATGCTTTTCCGCGTTGTTTTCGGTCTGGGGATAGTAGGTGGTAGGAGTACCTCCGGCCACGTTATGGAAGTCGGTCACGGGCAATACGCCTTGCAGGCTCAATACGGGCCAGGCGGCAGCACCGTTGCCCTTGTCTTCAGGAGTTACGCCGATAACCTCGACGTGTACCTTGTAGTGCGAACTGGCAAAGGGAAGCACTTCTTCCACATTTGCTTCGCCGCCGGGAATTCGGATGTCCTTACCGGCATAGTAGAGCGAGTCGTTTCCGGCTATGGCCGTTCCGGTGGTATATCCCCGATGGTGGAATACGGCACGGGCCAGGTCTTCCTTTCCGCTCACTTCAGTTTCATAGGGGTTTCCGATGGTTATCAGCCGGTAGTCTCCTTCGGCCAACATCAGTTCGGTTTCCTGTCGTTTCACGTCTGCTTCGCTTACCGGATGTGAGGACAGCAACCGTCCGTTGCTATCGAAAACATACATGTCTACCTTATGAATCTTGTCTTGAAAGATCTGGGTCGTACCGTCGCCCACGTAGCTGAATAGCAGCTTGCAATTGCTCGGACACTCACTCCTATCTTCTTTGATGCATCCGGTGAGCGAAGCTGCCAACATCAAGGATAGTATATATTTTGTATGTTTCATGTCTTGAGGTATGTTACTTGATGGATTAATTAAAAAAAGAAATTACAGGAAATAATGTTTTCTCCTCATCGGGAAAACATTATTTCCTTAGAGCCTGTTTGAACTTTGTACAGTCTTCTTTTAAGAGTTTCTTGTAAGAAGATAAACGTACACTGTTAAAGTAAAAGATTATTATTTATTCGCCATATTCAGGTGTTACTGCTACGATATCCCAAGGTTGCACATTAACGGTTGCAGTGACGCAAATCGTGGGCTCATTCGGATCCAAGTCAGTCAAGTCTTCTTCGGTGAATGTCAAATCTGTAATTTGATAGATTTTTCCGGGTTCTATAGTCACACTTGCACCATTTGCGTCGTTTAATCCTACAATTTTCAAGTAAGCAGGATTGTACACTATATATCCCTCTGCTATCGGGTCTTTGAACACCGTATTAAACTGAAGGAGTAACTCATCAAAATCAGTAATAAAATTGTAGCCATAATCGGCACCTAAAGCTGTGGCATCAATAGTATTAATCACAGGGGCTGTTGTTACATCATAGAAACATTCTGAAACATTTACAGGATAGCCGGTTTGGTTGCTTATATCTCGCAGATTTTCGCCAGCGGTATTTCCTGCCAGTGTGAATTTTTCATAGACTCCATTGAGACCAACGTGCGTCAGTGACAACTCTGTATATGCAGAGGCACCTAAGTTAGAACAGGTAAGGTCACCTCTAAGCTCGATACGTGAAAGCATAGTCTTCAAAGTAACTGTCGCTGTATACATTGTATTACCGTCTGCCGCATCAGTACCGGAAGGTTCCAAATCCGCAACCTCACTGCACAAAGGAGCTTCGGATGCATCACCATAGGCTTCTATATTCAGTTCAGTTGCTAAAACAGCATTCCAGGTTGAGGCATTCTCCACCGTACAATTGGCAATTGCTGCAATCTGGGTTACAACAGGATCTATATTATGATAAACATTTGTTGAGCCCACTGTTGCGTCCTCTACTTGAATAACATTATTCTCCTTGTCCAATAAATAAACTTTAATATTAGCGGGAGTAATAGCCGCCTGATTATTTTCACCATCAGTCCAGCCGCTTCCGGCTCTTGTTCCAACGTAATTTCCAGTGGAAATAGTTACAGAAACTTGCTTCGTACCTTTCATTAAACTACCATCAGCAACTTCGTTTTCATTACTACATGCCGCAAAGGCCAGTCCGGCCAATCCCAGCATAAAAAACTTGTTCAATTTCATAACAATTAATTTTAAAGAGTGAAAAAATAATAGTTCTATCTAAATTTAAAAGTCAGCCACTATGCCTGCCACCTGTTGCAGGTTTGTCTCTGCATCCGTATTTCCGGCAGCCCTGGCACGTTCCAGCACCTCACGGGCCTTGTCGTACTGCCCGTTTTTGGCGTAGGCCACGCCCAGCGCGTTCAGCACTTCCGGCGCATCGCTCACCCGTGAGCCTTCCAGCAACCGGATGGCAGAGGGCGCGTCTCCGCGCTCCATTTCCAGACGGGCGGCATTCACCACTGCCGGGACATTATCCGGATAAGTACGGGCGGCGGTCAGTATCACCTCGCGATACCCGTCGCTATCCTTGCCGTAGGTATCGGCCACCCTGTACATCTCATCCACGCTCAACAGTTCGGGACGTGTCCTGATCTGCTGTTTCGCCTCTTCTATGTTGAAGTTGCGCACATTGTATTCGATGCGGTACTCGTTGCGGCGCAACGGTCCGTACATCTCGTTGAGCAGGCGCTGGTATATCTCGGGCGGCACCAGGTCTCTGATACGGCGTTCGCAGGCATCCAGGTCTCCCTCGCACGCATCGATGATTTTCAGCACCTCGTCTATTTTCAGCAGTTTGGGATGCTTCTCCACTTCCTTGCGCAGGCCTTCCCAGTCCTCGCCCACACCCGTGACATGCCACAGCGAAGCGTCCACCCGGGTGTCTTTCTGTGCATAGGCGGCCAATGCGTCGGCACGGTTCTGCGAAAGCCGTTTGTTATAGGCCACAGAACCTTCGGGAGAGGCGTAACCGGTGATGTAGATTCCCGTGATAGTAAGGTCAGGATCGGTTTTCACCACCCCGATGGAATGCGTCACGGTGTCCAGTTCGGCACGGTTGTTCTTGAACCCGGGGTCGATCTTGTAACTGTCCTGGCGGAACTGTAGGCGCGCCACACGAACCTCGGCCCGTCTCTTCACCGCTTCAGGAACGGGGGCGATCATATCAAGGCGGTAGTGGGGAATGAATGCCGCAAGGGCTTTCTCCGCTTCCGGTATCGGCTGCTCCATTCTCCCTTCCTCGCAACCGGCACAACCGGAAACATGCTCGCGCAACTCAATCCTGCCGTCCAGCATCCAACGCTCGTAGGGTATCACGGCACGGTAGTCATAGCTTTGTTCTTTTCCATTGCTCCGACGGATGATGGTCTGCGCACTGCCGTCATGGTAAGGGGGAAGCTCCACGCTTTCGAGGCGCTGCGCCCGCAAATACACTTTGCTGCGTGTCTTCCCGTCGATTACCACCGGCGGAAAGGCAGCTTCACGGCTGCCGTCTCCGGACACCAGCACCGGGAGTAGGGCGATCGTATGCTGTGTCCGGAGTTTGAGATGGCTCAAGTCGACAACCATTTTCAACTCTATTTCCCGGTTCTGCCTGACAACCTCCTTGTTGTGGATGTCAATTTCGGGAAGATAACTGGTCTTATTGTCGGCATGCACGACCACAGGACGGAATGCCAACATCAAAAGGATTATGGATGAATATAGGTGTTTCATTGTCTTTCCGTTATTATTTGATTATGTATATCAGGGAGATACCCGCCTTGGTGGGGCCGAAATAGTGTTTGTCCTGACTGCCCTTGAACTTTCCGCAGGTAGCGCACTCGTACTTGTCGTAGTTGGTGTAGATATAGCCCAGCCCGATAGTCGCTTCGAGGTTCCAGCGTTTACCCAGAAGCCACGAGTAGCCATACGAGAGGCCGAGACCCGTCGCCCATCCCTGATAGCGGTGGTCTTTGGTGGATTTGCTCTGGAACGGGATTCTCACACCGCTGATGTTGTAAAAGGCGTAGCCGCTGTGCAGGCCGAAGAAGTGTCCGTTATATTTTTCACATAGCCAGTAACGGAACTCCGGCATGACCATCCAGTGCCTGATTTTCTTGTTACTGTCCTTGTCCAGTGTCCACGGGTTATAGGCACCCGTGAGGTCGAGGGTCGTGCGTTTGCCCAGCCCGAACTCCAGGCTCAAGTTGGGCGTGGTGGTTGACCAATACAACAGGTTGGTCTTTACTGCGATATCCTGCGCGTTGGCGGTGCCTGCGCACCAGCAGACGGCAAGGAAAACACCGAGGATTAATCTTTTCATATTTCCTTCTTCTTGTTATCTCGTTAAACCGGCAAGGCCGGCCGTTCTTATTATATTATAGGATGATACACCCTATTGATGCACCCTTTGTCTTTGTTTCCGAAGACACTCACGGTACTTCTCTGTGTAAGAGAAGTACCATGAGCATAAACGGCATGTAAACTTCTGTGTCACAGATAAAAACGTCGTCATGTCATTTCCTTTTTGCATCCGGTTTGTTGATTGAATCCGCTTGAAATGAAAAAAACGGCTAAAAAAATCCATTCCTTCTATTGTCCTTTTCATACTTTTATGTATTTTTGTAACCGTAAACACTTCTCTTACACAGAAAAAGACAGTTTTTCTCAACAATTCCGGCTGTTTGCGCAACCTCCTGAAATTTTTTCCGTCCACACGTAATAACGGCAATGCCGAAGTTTTTCCTTTTCAAGGATCTCGTACTCGTCAGCGAAGCCTTGTGTTTACGTGGTATGTCCGCGATACTTCTCTCCGAAGGAGAAATATCCGGCTGTGTATATCACAGATAATAAGCATCTTAAATAAGAAAAATGTTGTGCAAACATCCCTCCGGTGGATTGTCTTGCACAACATTTTTTTATGGAAAACCAATTTTTTTGCTGTTTTTGTTTTCTGTATGTGTCCTTTTCACTATATTTGTACAGAATATCATTTCTCCTTCGGAGAGAACGCCGGATTTGCCCGACATATTCCCTATCAGGATTTTCCGTTTTACAATGACTTGATGACAAGGTTATTTGCCTTGTCCACTACAGAAGTGTCCAGCGACGCCAGATAGATACGGGTGGTCTTTTCCGAGTCGTGTCCCATTGCCTCGCTGATGGTGGCGACGGGAATATTCTTGCTTTTGGCTATGCTGGCCCAGCCGTGGCGGGCGACGTATGTTGTCAGCGGTATTTCAAGTCCCAGTCGTTTTCCTATCCTTTTCAGCCTGCCGTTTGTCAGGTGTTCCGCGTTCTTGTACTGCCGCCTCGCGTCTTTCGTGGTGTCCCTGATGACGGGCAGCAGGTAAGGTGTCCCCGTGGTATCGTATTTGTCCACGATCTCCTGCATGGGTTTCTCCCACCTGATGAACAGCTGCTGCCCGGTCTTCTGCCTGCGGTACGAGAGGATGCCGTTTTTCAGGTCGGACTTCTTCAGGAAAGCCATGTCGATGAACGACATGCCGCGCGTGTAGAATGAGAACATGAACAGGTCCCTTGCCAGGTCCATGGCCGGATCGGGTGTCAGGTCCAGATCCCTGATCTGCCGGATGACCTTTGCGGGTACGGCGCGTTTGACAGTCTTGTCTATTCCGGTATAGACATGCCTGAACGGGTTCCGCTGCACGGTCAGCTCCTTTTCCACCGCCCGGTTATAGACGGCCCGCAGACCGCGCATGTAAAAGGAAATACTGTTAGGGCATATCCCACCGGATTTCAGGAAGGTCTCATACTCCACCATCAGGGCGGAATCCACCCGGTCGAGGGGAATGTCGTCACGTTCCGCCATGAAGCGTTTGAAGCTGTTCAGGACGGTCGTGTACCGCTCGGCGGTGCGTTCCCTGCCTGTCCGTTTCAGTTCCACGATCTGTGCTCCGGCAAAGGAAATGAATCCTCCGGTTCCCGACGGCGAGCGGTAGAGCCTGACCACGTCGTCAGCCGCATAATCCCTGCCCGCACGGCCAAGCCCCGCAACGATGTCTTCCAGCATGGCCATGTCCACGGCCACCTTGTTTTGCAACGCCTCCAGATAGGTACGGCGGCTTTCCGTGCATTCCGGGGGAAATGCCACTTTCGAATACCGCGTGTCCCATTCCTGCGCATAAAGCCTGTAACCGGTGGCGACCTGTCTTGTCACCCGCCTGTGAATCACCTGATAAACCAGCGTGCCTTCCCTCATCTCGACGGTGGAGGCACGGAATCTAATTTTTACTGTTGCCATAATTATATGTATATTAGGGTTGTTGTTTCAGCTTATGGCAGACAAGAACGGTCAGAGCAACAGAAACAGCAAGAAACCCGGTCGTATAGCCGATCGTTTTCCACAGCACGGCACTGTGTATGAACTGGGCGTTGGCGGCGCAGGTGCAGATGAAAGCAGCCAAAAGAAAAATGATCACCTCTATCATGCACCAGAATGCCACGGTGGGAACGGACGTGCGGTTCCTCACGGGTGCCATTTGTCGGACAAGACGTTCGCCCCGCTTTTCAAATTCGTCAAGCATCCTTTGGCAAATCCCCAGCCCTTCCCGTTCCAAAAGCTCCCTTGCCTCGGCGGAAACGGTGACAGTCGCCGCCTCTTTCACCGCCTTCACGGTGGAACTGAGGGCCAGTATCAGCGGCGAGAACTCCCTGACGAGCGAATCCGCTTGGGTGCCCAACTCGTGCAGGGCCGTCTTGCATCCCTCCAACGTCTCTATCAACTGTTCCGTCCGCTCCAGTTCTTTCGCGGTGGAGACGGCAGCATCCATATCCTCTGAAAAATCAAATTTATTGCTCATGACCCGTTATATTTTTCGTCCTGTCTTCGGTTTCTTCCCAATCCTCCTTGCCGCCTCGCGGGCGCAGCGGCGTGCCCAATCAAGCTCGTCCTCGTCCTTGTCACGTCCCCAAGGCAGGCCGCCGGAATCTCCTCCACCGCCGCCCGACGGTGTTGCCTGCGCCGACATCATCCCGACGAACAAGGTCACGGCGAGGTCTGTCAGCTCTTTATGGTTCGCCACTTCGCGGTAGTCGAACTTGTCATCGAATACCTCCATGACCTTTTCGGGAATGAAGTACCGGCGGCTGTCACCGTCTGTGCCGATGGTGTACGAGGTGGTACCGGATTGGTAAAAGGTATAGTCTGCTGCCGGTACGGTTCCTTGCGTGCGGGCAGGCCGGGGCGTGGCCGCTTCCGTCCCTTTCACGGGAACCGGTGCGGAACGTGTTACAACAGCAGCCGGTGGAATTTGTTTGGTCGCCGGATGGGCCGCGTGCAGTTTCTTCCACGTGCTTTCGAGTCTGCTCGCCATGAGGTTGCGCCCCCTGCCGAGTTCGGAAGCCTTGTACCGGGCGTTTCCTTTCTTCAGCACGTAGCCGCACAATATCTTCCTGTTGTCGTGCAGCTCCCAGATTTCATATCCCTTGTTCCGGAGTATGGCGGCGTATTCTTCCCATGACCAGTTTTCCATGGATTGCAGGGTCTCCATGCAGTCACGGTTCACCTGCCCGATGTTCGTCTGACGCACTTCGGCGGCGGTCGTCCAGCCACGTTTCAGGGCCACATGCTCGGCTGCCCGTTGCGCACGCACATGGATGTCATGGTCGTTGTTGATGTGCCCTTGCTCGTCAATACGGCAGAACGCGCCGTGAAGGTGGGGAACGCCGCTTCGGGATTCCTCGTGCAGCCACACCGATCCCTTGCTGCCCTTGAGGTTGGTTTTCGGGGAATAGGTCTTGCCGTTCTTGTCAAACAGTTCGATGTTGTCGAACTCACCCATAAAGTCGTCCCACAGCTTTTGCCAGTCGTCAATAGTAAAGTCCTTCGTGTGTTCCGGCGCGGGGCTGACCTCGATACGGATGACGGAGTTTTTGACCCGTTTGAATTTCGCCAGCGTCAGCCGCATGGAATCCCATATTCCCGCCGCATCCAGACCGGGCGGCAGCAAATTGTCCCCCACGTGGAAGATACGTTCGGGATGTTTCTTGTTCCTCGATTCTCCAGTGATGTACCTGATGTCATTTATCCCGTGGGAGATGGATTTCGCCTTTCCTATCATATTTCCTCCTTCCTGTCTTCATCGTTCCTTGTCCCGCCGGGTACATGGTTGTCCAACCGGACTTTGTCCAGTACACCGGAGATGCGGTCTGCCAGCCTGCCGAGTTCCTTGAGCCATTCGAGCATGAAAGGGTAACTGTTAAACATCTGTCTGCGCTTTTCGGGGTTCATGCCACGGAGCGCGGACGTGTAGTTCACGAGGTCGCTGCGGCATCCTATAAGGGTCTCCATGACCGCCTCCTGCCTTGCCGTCAGCCTCGCTTTCGGCCTGTAGTTGAAAGCTCTTGCCAGCACGTAGCTGCTGACGGTCATGCCGCACTCGGCGGCAAGGCGGCGGATGTACTGTTTCTGTTCCACGGTGACTTTGGCTCCGATGTATTCGGTGCGGCTGCCGCCGGACGGAAATGATGTGTCTTGCTTATTGTCTTCTGTCATAACTGTTGTTTTATAAGGGTTAAGCGGTGCGAGCCTGCGAGCGCCGCCACCGGCGAACTGCCAGTGAGCCGCGAGAGCGCCAAGGGATGACTGACCGAAGGGAGGTGATACCTTGGCATATCTCGAAACTGAAAGACGTTTTCACCTCTCCTGCGGCGTGCCTCCGCTGCCGGATAAAATGCCATTCAAAGGCCGTTCAGATGCCGTTCGAATACCATTCAGGGCGGGATTGCAAAGGTTTACGACGTGGAAGTTCTGAAAGTCCGTCCATTCCTCGACACAGGTCATGGAAGCGACGGAAGCGGTTTTGGAAGCGTCCACCGCTATCATGCCCAGCTTTTCCATCGTTGCAAGGAGATTGCGGATTCTTTTTCTCCCTATGTTCCATTCCTCCGCGAGTCTGGTTTCCGAGAACTGGAACTGTCCGGGCTGCAATTCCTGCGGCCTGCGGAATGAATCGCCCCTGCCGGGGGACAGTCGCATCCGTGAGAGCAGGTCATAAAAAAGAGTATGGTTGCCGATTGTATTGCCGTCGTCATCTTTCGTTGTCCCTCCGAGCCATTCGATTGCCTCTGCGGTAAAGTGGATGCGGACTGTACGGAAGCCCTGCGGCTTTTTGAAAAGGGATGTTTCCTTGTTCCTCTTGTTTTCTTGCATAATTCAATAAAAAATAAGGGAATGGAGTATCGGAAAACCTACAACAGTTTCAATGAGATAGTGCGTGCGGGAGTTTCCTTGTCCGTCCGATACCCCGTTCCGGTTTTGACATCAGTTCCGGTTCACGTTGGCGGCGGGTTGGGATTGCAGGTGTCCCCGTGCGTCCTCCACCGCCTTGAAGTCGGAAGAGATTTTCATCAGCACGATGCTGACGCGGCAGAGCTGGCCGATGTCAACGAAATCCTTGACGGCTTCCAACAGTTTTTGCGCACGTTCCTGACGGTGTTTCATCACGGCCTCGTTACTTGTTCCGTTTTCTTTGGCAAGCCCGTGATTGAGAAAGCGGTTGACAGCCAACATGTCCGTCGCCTCAATCGTTGCGGTATCGCCGTTGCCCGTCCCGTAACCGACCATTACCCGTATGGAATCGGCCTCGTAGGGGGAACAGCCGCGAAGAAAGTCCAGAATGGTCTGTACCTTCGCGCTGATTACGGGTCTGCTCTCTTTCTTTCTCTGTTCCTTGTTCGGGGATTCCTGAACCGTGGCATTCCTGATACCCGGTTCCATGTTCTTTGAATTGTCCATAACTGCATTGTTCTAAAAAAGGTTGATGAATCATTTGTTTTTCTCACGTGACACCAGATAGCGGGATGCCTCGCTGTCGATCTCGGCCTGCGACTTCACCCGTACCCGTTTCAGCCACGCGTCGAGGTCTTCCTTGGCGAAGAAGCACAACTTGCCGCCCGGCTTGTAATAGGGAATCGCACGGCGCATCATCATCTTGTAGAGATAGCTGGGCTTCAACCCGAGGTAACGGGCCGCTTCCGTGGTGGTCATTAAATTGCGTTCACTTTCCATATACGTTCATTTTAGAATTGTTCCTTGTTCTTTCGGGAAACCGGAAAATGCTGTTTGTCAGCCTTTTCTTTTCTTCTGTTTCCGATGCAAAGTTAAGTTTGCCCCAAGGTGGGCCAATGGGGAACGGATGGGGAAAGTGCATAAAAAAGAAATGCGCCATACTGCTGGGTTTCAACAGTATGGCGCATGGGTATGGCTTGTATATGTTGTGCTGAATGGGGAAACGGCGGGCGGCTATGGGGCGCGGTTCAGTTGCCTCGCGTTTTCAACGGCCTTGTCGATGGCTTTGCGGTAATCCTGATTCTCACTTGTCGCGCCTTTGCAGCAAACGTCGCTGCGGTGTTTGTCGTAATACGACTTGGATATGCCGCAATTCTTCAGGAACTCTTCCGCCCAAAGTTTTCCACGTTCCCGTGGCCTGATGGTCTGCGAGACGGAGAACACCATGTAACAGACGCGCAGGTTCTCTTTCGGGCGCACGACGACAGGCCGTGAGGTGGGTTTAAGGTTCATGAAGTTCACGAAGTCGCTGCCCGAGAGGTACTCGAACTGCCAGTCGTTGCACACCTCGTAGATGAACAGGCACAGGGCAAGCTCGACGGTGTCCATCCACGCGGCCGTCTCCCGCATCAGACCCGTCCGGTTCATGGCCTGCCCTCCTTCATGCGGCGGATGTCGGAAATGATACTCCCGGCGATCCCTTTCAGGCGCTCAACCAGCACGTCGAGGAACAACGGCTTGAAACAGTAGACGCAGAAATACCGGTCGCGTTCCTGCTGCCATTCCTTATATAACAGGTTCACGCGCGCATGGGCTTTGTCGTATTCCGCCTTTGCCGCGCTGCATTCAGCATCGAGAGACTTGTACTCCTCCGTGTCAAGCGGCAGCAGGTCCAGCCGGTTGTTCATCTTCGAATAGTCGCGCCAGAGTCCGGTGGCAGAGGTTCTCGCTTCGTCGTACCGGAGTTCGAACGGTTTGAGGTGATCCTCGAAAAGGGCGGCGAAGTCTACAGGCTGCAAGCCTGTCCTGTCAAGCGACAGGTATTTGTCCGCTTCCGAAAGAAGGGAGGAAGAAAAATCCAGAAGCTGTACAGTGTCTTCGTGAAACAGTAGCCCGGCCTCCTTGACAAGGCCGTTCGTGTCGCAGAAGTCACGATAGAACAGGGATAACGGCAAGGCCTGTTCAAAAGACGGTCCGCCTTCTACGCGGGTGGCAAGAAGCGTGTTCACTTCGTGCAACCGTCGGGAGATATTCGATAGCATACCGTCCATAATCATAGAAACATTGTCATATATACGGGAAGATACAACACATCCCCGTCCTTGCGCATATCTTTCGTGTAAACCAGATACTTGTTCCTTATCCGGGAAGAGAACTTGCCGCAAAAGGCATCCAGCGAGGTGTGTGCCTTATAACCGGATGACTTGACCTCGACGGGGCTTACCTTGTCACCGTCCGCAATCAGAAAGTCCACCTCATAGTTATGCTTGCCGCTGCCGGTAGGGAAAGTATAATAGTACAATTCGTGGCCGGAAGCCTTCAGCATCTGTGCGACGACATTCTCATAGACATACCCGAGGTCTGTACTCAACTTGTCACTAAGCAGTTTATGATATATCGTGTTGTCGGTAAACTTCCTGTCCCAAAATGCGAGAGTGACGAACAGTCCCGTATCGCCCGCGAACATCTTGTATTTGTTGGGGTCCTGGTGCAATGCCATTCCCGCGCTCGGATCGTTGGCATGATAAGCCATGTTGACCACCATCGACTCCCTGATTTCGGAAAGTATCTCTGCCAGTGCGGAATTACGCGTGCCATCTGTTGCGCTCCATGCCAGATACCTGTTGGCGTTGCCCGTCAGCTGGGCCGGAATCTGGCGGAATATCTTGGACGCGTTGCCCGTCGGGTCGATTTTGTTGAAGTCATCCTCATACAAGGTTATTATGGAACGCTTCACACTGTCCACTTTTTCCAGATTGTTGGTTTCAAGATAAGCTGCCACGGCCTGCGGCATTCCACCGACAAGCATATATAACCGGAAATCACGCATCAGTTTGCGGTTCGTAGCATCTCCCAAGGATGTTTTGTCGTGGAAACAGCCTTGGAGCAGCCTGATAGTGGCCGTATCTCCCAGTGCCCATCTGAACTCCTCATAATCCATGGGAAACATGTGGAGTTTGACCTCCTCGCTTGGAATCAGGATGTCCTTGACATTCTTCCGGATTGAAATCAACGAGCCGGTCTCTATATAATCATACCTTCCGTCTTTCACAAGATACTTGATCGCCTGCCTCGCTTTGGGTGCAAGCTGGACTTCATCAAAGATGATGACAGACTTCCGTTCCTTCAACTCGACGCCGTATTCCAGTTGCAGGCGCATGAAAATTCGGTTAAGGTCGGACACGTCATTGAACAAATCCCGAATCTCTGTCGAACATGCGGCAAAATCCACCAATATATGAGTCTCATATTCGTTTTCTGCAAACTCCTTGGCAATGGTGGACTTTCCAACACGTCTCGCTCCCTGTATCAATACGGCAGTCCTGCCTTCATCCGTCCGCTTCCATTGCTGAAGCTCATTATATATCTTCCTTTTGAATATCATATATCTGCACTATTATTAACAAGGGCAAAGATAGTACGATTTACACATATCTCAAAATGTTTTCATTAAAAATCCGCATAAATCTCAATATCTTTGCATAGTAAAAGTGAATCTCAATTTTAATATCGTCAAAAACAACATGATTCTCAAAATACTTTGCTAATCAAACACCTTATCCACCAGATTGACGGCTTCCGTTTTCTTGCTGTCAACAATTTTTGCATATATCTGCGTGGTCTTCACGTTGGCATGGCCGAGCAACTTGCTTGTGGTATAAAGGTCTGCACCGAGGGTAAGCATCATCGTGGCGAACGTGTGGCGGCTCGTGTGATAGGTGATTTTTTTATTGATTCCTGCCGTTGCCATCCATTTGGCCAGTACCTTGTTGATATTGGGTTCTGCCGGGAGTCCGGCAAAGACATGCAGCCCGTCTTCCGCACCGTTCCTTTCAGGCAGCCAACGGACGGCATGGCGGGAAAGAGGCAAGTAAATCGGTGTGGTAGTTTTTTGCATCACGGTTGACATCCGGTATTGTTCCCCGTCCTGAACAATATCTTTCCATCGTAAGGCATAAACATCGCTCAACCTCAAACCGCAGTAACAGGCGAAAAGGTAGGCACGTTTCACGTCTTCGCGGGGGCATTCCGTGTCAATCAGAACTTTTATTTCGTCAATGGTCAGGTATTCCCGTTTGGATTCCGGCACCTTGATACGTTCTGTGGCTGCAAGTGTCATTATCGGGTTCTCCGGGATAACCTCGGCACGGACGGCGGCGTTGAGTGCGGTGGAGAAATAACCCACGTAGTCCGCTGCACTCTTGGGTGAAAGCGGCTTGTCCCACCGGGTCTTGTAGGTGTGCTGAATCCAGTCGATGAAACCCAGACACCAGTCCTTGTCAATCTCTCTCATCTTCACCTTTTTCTTGTAAAGGGGAAGTAACCGGCAGACTGTTCGTAACAGTTTCAGTCCTCTCGCGCCTTTTCGTTCCTGTTCGGCAAGATAGGCTTCCATCCAGTCGTCCAGTAGCATTTTGGAACGGACGGATGTCTTTTTCAGTCCGGCCTTCGAGTGAGTCAGTTCGATGATGCGTTTTGATTTGATGGCCTCTACCGCCGCTTTTGTGGCCCGGTTCTGCTCCTTGACCATAGGATTGATTTCGGGCAACAGGTACAGTTTCAAGAACTCGTAACTGCGTTTTCCGTCAACATAGATGTCGAGATAATAGGATTCCGAACCGTCGGCGAGCTTCTTCGTGCGCACCTTTACCGGTTCCTTGAGTCTGGTCGATTTCTTTGTTGTTGCCATATATAATAATGTATTTAGAATGCGTCGTCAACCAAGGTGATTGCATCGTCCTTTTTCTTGTCTACTATTTTTGCATAAACCTGTGTGGCACGCACGGAACGGTGGCCGAGGATTTTGGAAACGGTATAGATGTCCGCTCCGAGCGTCAGCAGCAGCACCGCACATGAATGACGTGCCGTGTGGAATGTCACGTTCTTCTTTACGCCTGCCTTATCAGCCCAGTTCTTGAGACTGACACAAAGGTTGCTTGTATTGGGCAGCCCTCCAAAGACAAGGCCATCCGGTGTACAGCCATTACGTTCCGGCAACCATTTTACCGCTTGGGACGAAAGGGGGATATAAACGGGATTGGTGGTCTTTGTCATTACTACCGACACGAGCCATTGCCCGCCTGATATGGAAATGTCACGCCAACGCAATTTCCGTATGTCACTGATACGAAGTCCGCAAAAACAGGAAAACAGGTATGCCTGCCGTACCTGCTCGTTAAAAAATGGCGTGGCTATCATTTTCTTTATCTCCTCGATGGTCAGAAAATCCCGTTTGCTTTCGGGAACTTTGATTTTCTCGGTCATTTCCAGTTTGTACCAAGGATTTGATTCAATCAGTCTTTCACGCACAGCCTCGTTCAATGCTGTGCGCAAAGTAGTATAATAGGAATGAGCCGTCTTGGGAGTAACCTGTTTTCCCCATGCGGTCTTGCAGGAAGAGCGAAGCCAGTTGATATAATCAATGTAGAACTGTTTGTCCACATCACGGAGTCTGACATCCGCACGGTATTTCAGCAGGTTCTTGCGGGCGTTGTCGATACCGTTCAGATCAAGCGCTCCCCGGTGTTCGTGGTTCTTACGGACAATGGCCATCCAGTCTGACAAAAGCATGTCGGAAGATTTATTTTCCGGTACTGCTTCCACTTTCGCATTGAGCAGGGCTTCCGTCCGTTCACGCTGAATGTCTTCCGCCTTGCGGAGTGTCTGTGCATTTTGCCGCTTTGCTTTGGCGGATGTCTCCGGCATGAGGTAGAGTTGCAGAAACTCGTACTCATGCCCGCCGTCCACGCTGCGGTCGAGAAACAAGGATAAACGTCCGTCTGTCAGTTTACGGCGACGTAGCTTGAACGGAGATTTTTCTATCAATGATTTCTTTTTCCTTCCCATTGTTTGTCAGTGATTTATATCCATATACAAAGATACGAAATAATCCGAATATAAGTATCGTTTTAGGTAACAAAAATGGCGAATAGTAGAGATTTTTAAGGAATACAACAGAAATCATCTTTTGTAATAATATACTGATTATCAGTAATTATATAGATTTTATTTGTTTTTATTTTCCCTTATTTTGCATGTATTGGCTAATGGTCTACTATTTACTGCCAACAGATTCTTCTAGGTATGCTGACAATATTCGGACCGATCCAATGGGCATTCAGCCTATTGCCTAAATGGGAAAGCAGTTGGGCTAAGTGGTTGACGAGATACTTGACGGTACATTTCTATGGAGCTATGCTATATTTCGTAGGCTTCTATGTACTGCTACTGTTTGACATCGTATTGTGCATTCAGGTCGAGAACCTTGCTGCAATCACTGTCAATGAACAGACTATGGCATCATATCTACAGAACTCATTCTTCTCAGCAGGTTACTTGATGGCTGCATCTATAGTGGCACTCAAGTGCTTGAACCTTGTTCCAGACTTGGCTGCATGGATGATTCCTGAAGGTGAGACAGCATTCTCAACCCGAAATTTCGGTGAAGGTGTTGCTAGTCAGGCCAAGATGTCTGCAACTGGTGCAATGACCTCTATGATGAGATAATATAAACGTAAAATAATAATTATGAAGATTGAAAAGAAGATCGAGCATTGGCTCAAAGATGAGAATTTTTGTGATTACTGTAACACAAGAATCAATGAAGAAATAAAAGAAATTCTATTGAATGGTGCGTATGACCACTTCTTTGAACTATTGGATGAAGGCTTCGATGGAAATGACGAGTACGTTGTTCCATTGGTAGAATACTTATCATGCAAACTTCACTATGCCAAGCTATTGAAGAATAAAGCTAAAAGAGAAAGTATCATCTGGTGGGTATTTACTCAATTGAATTATGAGGGCTTCTATACAAGAGTATTCGCAACATACTTTGATCCATTGGTAAAGGAGACCAATATCACCATTATTAAGATGCTGAGAAAAGATTATTTGCTATTACAAAAACAAAGTGCATAAGTTATGGTAATCAAGAATTTGGAAAATAAGATAAAACTTGTCGGAATTATATGTACAGCATTCCTGATTGGATGTATTCTGATAAGCGTTTCCAGCATTTGGACAGCCCGTACAATGGTTACAGATGCTCAGAAGAAAGTCTATGTACTTGATGGCAATATTCCTATCCTTGTCAATCGTACGACAATGGAAGAGACACTTGATGTAGAAGCCAAGAGTCATGTTGAAATGTTTCACCATTACTTCTTTACACTGGCTCCTGATGACAAGTACATCAAACATACAATGGAAAAAGCCATGTATTTTATTGATGAATCAGGGTTAGCCCAGTACAATACTTTGAAGGAACGTGGATTTTATTCTAACATTTTAGGTACAAGTGCCGTCTTCAGTATCTTTTGTGACAGTATCAAATTCGATAAGCCTAATATGGAGTTTACCTATTATGGTAGACAGCGAATTGAACGACGCAGTAACATCCTCATGAGAGAATTGGTGACTACAGGTAAACTGATGCAAGTTCCTAGAACAGAGAATAATCCTCATGGCCTTTTGATAGTCAATTGGAGAACATTGATAAACAAGGATATTGAACAGAAGACAAAGTCTAACTATTAAGCCTCATTGATATGAATGTTAAAGGTTTCAGAAGGATGCTCTTAGGCGAAAAGATGCCCGATAAGAACGATCCACAGTATAGAGAACGCTATGAACGTGATGTAGATGCTGGTCGTAAGTTCGCAAAAGCTGTAGGTATAGACAAGGCTGCTGCTAAAGTCCAACTCTTTGCAAACAATCATAAGAACTTGTTCTTGATAATCATTTTCAGCTTTATGATAGGTTGTTTTGCTTGGAATATCTACAGAATAACAACAGTGTATAATAGGCCAGAGAGTCAGCAGACGGCAACTGAGCGTCAAGATAGCATCTTACGCTCACGCCATAGTTTGAACAATAAACAAACAATTGAAAGATATGAAGATAACCGATAAAATTAATTTCAAACAGCCCAAGTACATGTTACCGGCTATCCTTTATATTCCGTTGTTGGTTGCATCATATCTCATATTCGACCTATTTGGTGCAGAAAAAGCTGAGATACCTGATGAAACCCTTCAGACAACAGAATATCTGAATCCAGAGATACCAGATGCTGCTATTCGTGGTGATGGTATCGGTAGTAAGTACGAAAATATGACCAAGTCCTTTGGTAAGATTGCCGATTATTCTGCGGTTGAGACCATCGAGCGTGAAGACCCGACAGAGACAAAAGAGAGTTATGAATCCCAATATACGGAGGAAGACATTGCCCAAATTGTAGAGAATACAGACGAAGAGGCTATGACCGAAGCCAAGAGAAGAGAGCAAGAAGCATTGGCCGAATTGGAAAAAGCACTTGCAGAAGCTCGACTTCGTGGCCAGCAAACGGTATTAGAGAATCAACCAACAGAACAAGATACCATAAGCAGTTCCCCTCCTACCATAACGATGAAAGGTGAACTATCTGAAGACAGTAAGGCTGTAAACGCTATAAGTGAAAACGATGAAGCTTCGGAGGTGGTTAAGAAGGTCAAGACTTCGTCTGATTACTTTAATACGTTATCTCAAGAAGATAAAGAGCCTATGCTGATAAAGGCGATCATCGATGAAAACATAAAAGCTGTTGATGGTTCCAGGGTAAGATTACGATTATTGGATGATGTTGAGATAAACGAGACCATTGTAAAGAGAGGTACTTACCTATATGCCACACTGAGCGGCTTTTCATCACAACGAGTAAAAGGTAATATTACAAGCATTCTGGTTGGAGATGAATTGGTAAAGGTCAGTCTGTCTATATACGATACAGATGGACTTGAAGGATTATATGTTCCATCGAGTCAATTCAGAGAAACAGCAAAGGATGTGGCAAGTGGAGCCATGAGTGGTAATATGACCATCAATAGCGGAAACTATGGAAACAGTTTTTCTCAATGGGGAATGCAAGCTATTCAGAACGCCTATCAAAAAACAACAGGTGCAATAGGCAAAGCCATCAAGAAGAACAAGGTAAACCTGAAGTATGGAACATTCGTGTATATCATTAATAGTAAAGAACAGAAACAAAATTAAGGTTATGAAACTCGGAAAAATATTTAGCGTAATGAGCCTTGGATTGGTATTCTCTTCACAAGCATTCGCACAGCAAACCTATCAGGAGATAGAACAGCTGACCGTCAATGAGTCTGTAACAACTGTAATCACTGCATCAGAACCAATTCGTTTTGTGGATATATCTACCGATAAGGTTGCTGGCGATCAACCTTTAGATAATGTCGTAAGATTGAAACCCAAAGAACCAGGCCATGAAGATGGTGACGTATTGGCTATAGTAACGGTCGTTACGGAACGATACAGAACGCAGTATGCGTTGGTATATACCACACGAATGACAGAAGCTGTAATAGATAAAGAGATCCAACTTCAGGAAATGAATGCATATAACAATCCTAAAATATCCATGTCTACAGCTGATATGGTAAGCTTTGCCAGACAAGTTTGGAACTCTCCTGCAATGTTCAGGAATGTGGCTCACAAGGAGCATAGAATGGAAATGAGGCTGAATAATATTTATGCTGTAGGAGACTATTTCTTCATAGACTTCTCGATTGAGAACAAAACTAACATCCAGTTTGACATAGATGAGATAAGGGTAAAGTTGGCCGATAAGAAAATCAATAAAGCTACTAATTCTCAGATTATTGAACTCACGCCTGCATTGATCCTTGAGGATACAAAATCATTCAAGAAGGGCTATAGAAATGTGATTGTCTTAAAGAAACTTACATTTCCTAACGACAAAGTTCTCACTATCGAGATGACCGAAAAGCAGATTAGTGGCCGTAACATCAACTTGAATATCGATTATGAGGATGTTCTTTCGGCAGATTCATTTAACAAGGTATTATTGGAGGAAAGATAGTATGAAGAGAATAATGTTTTTGATAGCAGCATTAGCCGTTATGGTAGGTACTGCAAATGCACAGAACCCTTCGGGAAGGCTGAGTTTAGGTACAGGCTTGTTGTATGAAAGAGGCATGGATTTAACCCTAGCCTATGAATATGAAACCAAGTATCATAATAGTTGGGAGTTCTTTGCTAATGCATATCTGAAGTGGGATGACTGCTCAGAATGCAACCATATCTGTCCCAAATCATTTTGGAACAACTATAACTCTTATGGATTTGGTGTAGCTTATAAGCCATGTGTTATTAGAGGAAGAAACCATCATGGCAACCTACGAATCGGAGCTTCAGCAGGAAGTGATACAAAGAGTTTTTTAGGTGGTTTTCATCTGGGATATGAACACAACTATGTACTCCGTGGCGGATGGCGTTTGTTTGCTCAAGTGAAGAGTGACTTAATAATTAAAGGCGAAGATCTCTTTAGGACTGGAGTTGTATTAGGAGTTAAGATACCACTAAATTAATGATTGATTATGAAGAAAATACATTTCATTTTGATTGCAATTATAGGACTTATGTGTGTAGCATGCGACAAACATATAGAAATGCCTGATTTGACATTGAAAACGGGACATGTTCTATGTACAGACGGAAGTCTATTGCCTTATAGTGATTATTCCAAATCAAAGAGAAGAGCTATTGCTGTAGTGTTTCATATCAACCATAATCAAGACGTACAAGGTGATGGTTATGCAGTATATTTGAATGATATATATCCAAGCGAGTTTGCCGACACTTTGGGTATTAAGCAAGGGACATCGTGTAGCATTACAGCCCATGATGGTAATGAGAATACCTACGCTCTTCTCAATACAGCAAAGGCTGCATCACCTTTAGCTGAATCAGTTTTTGCCATGTGGCAATATGGACAAAGTGCCTATATCCCATCTGTAGAGCAAATGAGGCTTTTGTATTCAGCTAAGTCTATTATTAACCCGATATTGGAACAACTTGGTGGAGAACCATTGCCCGATGAAGCAGATGATTGTTGGTATTGGACCAGTACCGAGGTTGACGGTCAAGATTCTCACAAGGCATGGCTCTACTCATTAGGTAGTGGTGCCATGCAAGAGACCCCCAAGTTACAAGCTCACCGTTCTCGTCCTATTGTAACATTAAACAAATAACTTTAACTCATGGAAGAAAGCAAGGAATTACAAGGTTTTTATAAGATATTCAGAGCCGTCATCTATATCTCTGTACTATTGGAGTTCTTTGAATATGCTATTGACCCTGCTACACTTGATAGTTGGGGCGGTATTCTATGCGACATACATGGACGAATCAAGAGATGGATGATATATAATGACGGAAATCTTATCTACAGCAAGATTTGCACGTTCATTCTGATTTGCATTACATGTATCGGAACCAGAAACAAGAAGAAGTTAGAGTTCAATGCCAAGAAACAAGTCATCTTACCATTAGCCTTTGGTTTGGTACTTATTGGTACATCCATTTGGTTATTCAATAATCCAATGGAAATGAGATTGTACACTCTTCCACTGAACATCATACTATACATGATAGCGTCTCTTATTGGTGTTATACTGATCCATATCTCTTTTGACAATATTTCAAAGTTCCTGAAAGAGGGCTTATTGAAAGATCGATTCAATTTAGAGAATGAAAGCTTCGAGCAATGCCAAGAACTTCAAGAGAACAAGTATAGTGTAAATATCCCCATGAGATATTACTATAAGGGAAAATTCCGTAAGGGATGGGTAAACATCGTAAATCCATTTAGAGGCACTTGGGTTGTTGGTACTCCTGGTTCTGGTAAGACCTTCTCAATCATAGAACCGTTTATCCGTCAGCACTCTGCTAAAGGCTTTTCTATGGTAGTGTATGATTATAAGTTTCCTACTCTTGCTACGAAGCTATACTATCATTACAAGCTGAATCAGAAGCAAGGAAAACTTCCTCAAGGTTGCAAGTTCAACATTGTCAACTTTGTAGATGTAGAATACTCTAAACGAGTAAACCCAATTCAACTCAAGTATATCAACAGTTTGGCTGCTGCATCAGAAACTGCCGAAACGCTTCTTGAGTCTTTGCAGAAAGGAAAGAAAGAAGGTGGTGGCGGTAGTGACCAGTTCTTCCAGACATCAGCAGTCAACTTCTTAGCTGCATGTATCTACTTCTTCTGTAACTGGGAGAAAGAACCATACGACAAGGATGGAAACATACTCACAGCTGAAAAGAATCAAGACCCACAAACAAAGAGGATGATTCCTACAGGAAGAGTCTTTGATGCTAATGGTAATGAAGTTGAACCAGCCTATTGGTTGGGCAGATACTCTGATATGCCTCATATTCTGTCATTCCTCAATGAAAGTTACCAGACTATCTTTGAGGTTTTAGAGACCGATAACGAGGTAGCCCCTCTCCTAGGTCCATTCCAGACAGCAATGAAAAATAAGGCCTTTGAGCAGTTGGAAGGTATGATTGGTACTCTGCGTGTCTATACTTCACGATTAGCTACGAAAGAAAGCTATTGGGTATTCCATAAAGACGGTGATGACTTTGACTTAAAGGTTTCAGATCCGAACAATCCGAGTTATCTCGTTATTGCCAATGACCCAGAGATGGAAAGCATTATTGGTGCTTTGAATGCTCTTATCTTGAACCGTCTTATTACTCGTGTAAATAGCGGTTTAGGCAAGAATGTGCCGGTGAGTATTATTGTCGATGAGTTACCAACGCTTTACTTCCACAAGATTGACCGTTTGATAGGCACAGCCCGTAGTAACAAAGTAAGCGTTGCTTTAGGTTTTCAGGAATTGCCACAGCTGGAAGCTGACTATGGCAAAGTTGGTATGCAGAAGATTATAACAACCGTAGGTAATGTCGTATCGGGTTCTGCTCGTTCCAAAGAGACATTGGAATGGCTTTCAAGTGATATTTTTGGAAAGGTTGTGCAGCTAAAAAAGGGTGTAACAATCGATAGAGACAAAACCTCTATCAACCTTAATGAGAACATGGATAGCCTTGTTCCGGCATCAAAGATTTCTGATATGCCTACAGGTTGGGTCTGCGGTCAAACAGCCAGAGACTTTGTCCAAACCAAAGTCGGTCCCAATGGTTCCATGAACATTCAAGAATCTGAGGAGTTTAAGACTTCTAAATTCTTCTGCAAGACAGACTTTGATATGACTGAAATCAAAAAAGAGGAACAAAACTATATATCTCTTCCTAAGTTCTACAAGTTCAAGTCAAGAGACGAACGTGAACGTATCCTATACAAGAACTTCGTTCAGGTTGGTGAGGATGTCAAAGCTATGATTAAGGAAATCCAGCAGTATAAAGTGAAGTGAGGCTCATCACCTCACTTTTTTATTTTCTGATGAAATGCTCAATAGCAGAATGCACCAATATGTAATGAGTCTTAGTTTGTTTGCACTGCTCCTCAAATGGGTTATAGTAACTCAAACACAAATCTCTATACAACTCAGGAAGTTCTTTCTTAATTTTGGATACTAATCTTTGGTAAGAACACTTTCTAGCTCCTTTCATAAGGCTATACCACTCATCAATACTAATACTTGCACAGTTGGTTTCGTAATACATAAGCACTTTTTTTTATTTCCCTCATGTTCAGAATATTTCATTTGGGAATTATTTTTGTGCTTACAAACTGAGAATATGTAAAATAAGACAAGGAATATTCTCATTATAACCATAGGGTCATTATGAGAATATATGTGTAGCGGTACTTGTCGATTGTACATCGAAGTAACTTTGCACATAAATAATTGATGCAAATGGATATAAAAAAAGCTTCCGTTATGGGAAGCCTTTAGTTATTTAATATGCCATCTAAAACGCATAAAAGTGGATGTATCATAATGGTTTGTCATAGCGACTCGAAGTTTTACAGTCATAGCATCAACTTTATCAGCACATTCATCTTCCATATCGAACAACTGACGTTGTTTCTGACGTAATTGCTTTGCTATTTTTGCTTCGTTCTCTTGAAGTTCAAGTTTCAATTTTGCATTTCTTTCTTTACGAATTTGTTTTTTCAATGCTTCATCTTCTTTGCGAAGAGCAATAACTTCATTCTCTAGTGAGTAAACTTGATCTTCTGCCCAAGCTTGATATTTATCAATCTCAAAACTAACGTATTCTTCAGATTTGCTATAAACATCATGCTTCAAGTCATACAATTGTTGCTCATATAATTCGGTCAACAGCTCTTCAACATTGTCTCCAGACCATGTAGATTCGTTAATAGCATTTGCTTCAAACAATTTTTTTAGAAAATCTGGTGAAAGATTCTCTCCATCATCAGTTTTGCTACAGAAAAGAAGATGTTCGTGTGAATCCAATTCATTATAAGCCTTTACTTTATATACGACAGCTACACCTGATTTACCTTTATACTTTTCCAACAGAACTTGTCTAGATGATAAATTGTCAACCTCAAATTCAATACTAGCATCAGGAACAGGGGTCTCCAATGCTCTGCTTATAATATATTCACCAAGAGGATGCGTTACTCTTAATTGATGAAAATCTCCATGGTCTTTGTTTAATATGTAAGTACCAGATGGTATATTATTATTTATTGATTCAGGTAAAACAAAAGTAAGATTTTCATTATCAATTTCAGTAATAGAATCTTTCAAAACACTCTTGGCAAGTCGCCAAAAATGACGATTATAAGAATTTACTCTATCACGATCTTCGCTCTGTCGAATCTTTAGCTTATCAACAACCTCTTCATCAAAGTTTTCAAGTAAAGACTTTTTGGTATCTTTAATTCGTTGTTGGATAATCTCTTCCAATTCGGACTGAAGTTGATTAAATGCAGCCTCAATTTCTCTTTCTGTACGACAAGTTTGGTAAATATGATTAAGCTTCTTCTCAAAATCAACTCCAGACTCCAGTGAGCCTAAAACTTCGTCACTACTACCAAATACGCCTTCAAAAAGATTAAACTTGTCATTCAGTAATTCATAGACTCTACAATCAGCGTAATTCAACTGATTGACAAAGTTCACTACAACCACATCAAATTTTTGTCCATATCTATGACAACGTCCAATTCGTTGTTCTATTCTTTGAGGATTCCACGGCATGTCATAGTTAACAAGAAGTGAACAGAATTGTAGATTTATACCTTCAGCACCTGATTCTGTTGCAATCATGATTTCAGCATCTGTCCTAAAATAGTCAACCAATGCTTGTTTTCTATCTATAATTGTTCTTCCTGATATACGCTTGGAACCTGCATATAGAGACAGCCATTTTCGATAGATGGATTTCGAATCATCATCATTATTTGAGCCATTAAAGCAAACGACTTTACCTTGGTATCCGTTATTCTGTAGGAATTTTTTTAAATACTCTTGAGTTCTACGGCTTTCAGTGAAAATAAGAGCCTTTTTAGGTGCTCCAAGCATCTCGTTTTTATGGAATGTCTTTTCCAGAGCAATGAGTAATTGCTTTGCTTTAGTCTCATTTACTATAGCCTTTGCCTGCTCCTGATACATACGTAGTTCAGCTATCTCCATATCAATCGCATCGGAGACAGCTGGGTTCATACCTTCGTTTATTTCTTCTTTCTCATCATCAAGTGTTACTTCATAATCATTTTCAACCGTAGACATGGCCGATAACAATTCACCAGTAACTTTGTAATGTTCTAGTCGTTCAATAAAACGCTGTAAAGTATAACTTAACGCATATGCAGAAGAAGACATTATCTTTCTGACAATTAATGACAACATAGGCCTTACCTTCTCAGGAATGCCATATGTTCCTGGCCGTTGAAGATATTCGCTAATATTTTCATACAATTGCACTTCTTCTGGAGAAGCTTCATATTCTTGTACAAATGCTGTTCTCTTGGTATAGTTGACATATTCTTTGACCTGTTGACGCAGTGTTCTGTGTACAATATGTGACAATCTACCTTTGAGTTCTCCAAACTTCGCGGAGTCTCTAGTCGTAATCATATTGTACTGTTCATTAAATGAGTCAACTGTAGAAAAGAAATGTGGATCGATAATGCTTATTAAGCCATAAAGTTCCTTTAGGTTATTCTGTAATGGCGTTGCAGTTAACAAAACCTTTTTATAATGTTTGAAAGTATTCATCATTGTGTTTCCAATGATATTGGTCCTTTTATAAACATTACGCATTTTGTGAGCTTCGTCAAATACGACCAAATCCCAATCAACCAATTGAAGTTCTTCAGAATGCTTAATTGCGAAATTATATGAGCAGATTATGATATTTCTACCATCTTCAAACGGGTTATTGCCCAACTCCTTGATTTCTTTATAGCTTTCATTTTCGAGAATCACTGATGGCAAGTAAAATTTCTCCATCAATTCGAGATTCCACTGGTTTCTCAAAGATGCAGGAACAACAATAATTATTCGCCTCTTATGTTCTGCCCATAGTTCTGAAAGAATAATACCAGCTTCAATAGTTTTACCCAAACCTACTTCGTCTGCCAATATTGCCCCTTTACTTAACGGAGATTTAAAAGCAAACAAAGCTGCTTCTACTTGGTGAGGGTTCATATCAACTTTAGCTTCAGACAATACACCAGTAAATCGACTGTCATCGCTGGTCGACTTCTTATGGGATAAGTCCCACGCATAATAAAGCTGTTGAGCTGGAGTTATGCTATTATTCATCTTACTTCTTTTCTATCTTAATAGAATACTCTGGTGACAATGCATCGAACTGTTCTATCTTTGCACCTCTCCAATATTTCTTAGCTATCTTCAAGCAGTCCTCTTTAAGTCTGTCATCAACCATAGGATTTGCTTCCTTACCGTATATATCCCTAATTCTTTCATATGACTTCTGCAAATCCAAGTCTATGATTGAAATTCGAACAATATGGTATTTCTCATTAGGATGCTTCTGCATAAACATGTTCTGTGAACGATGTAAATAGAATGGAGCAGTACCTTCTTTGAGACTATACAATGTTGTTTTAACATCGACATAAGTCCTGTCAGTAATATTATGGAAGTCATAATCACCAACACCCTCTATTGCAGCATACTTATATTCCTTACCTTGAGCCAAGAGATATTGCTCATAAATAAGTTCACCGATATAACCGATTGTTTGACGTACTTGTGATTCTTGAGTTTCATCTTCAGCGTCTTCCATTTCATGTAGAATTTCAAGGATCTTATCCTTCTTGTCAGCAAGTTCCATCAATTCATCTGCATCGAAGGAGTCAACCAATTCTTTAACAGTTTCAAGTTTATCCTCGTCAACTTTTAAGTTGGCATCATTTCCTGAATTATTATCACTATTGCGTGACGTATCAGAAGTCTGAACAATCGTAGCGATATCAGTACCTTTCTCCTCAGCTATTTGCTCAAGTTTTTCCAATTGGTCCACATATAATCCCTGCAATACGATAAAAGGTTGTTGGAAAAATTCCATGTCTGCAATATGCTTCTCTATCATTTTTATGGCAGAGAGCTTTTCAGGATTAGGATATTGGACAACCACCAATCCATTGGTGTCATAGCCAAATTCCTTGTTATCTATTGCCTTTGAGAAAACCTGTTCCCTGTTTTTTAGCATCGTGAAGTTTATGCCAATAGGTTTCTTTGATGTTTTAATCAAGATTCCCCTGGATTCCGGCATAGTCTTCCAAATCATATAAGGTTCAGAGGTAATTTCTTTATAATCACCTTCGTGAGCTTTGACAGACACTTCCAGTTTTGGTGCTTTATGAAGTTTATGCTTAGAAAGTAAATCTAACCCTTCATATGCGTACACTTTCTCACTGACAAAGAAGTTCTGAACTTTCTTGTCGTTCTTCAACATATCCAAGAATATTGGTGTCCAAGAATAGATAGACAAGAAACAAGACTCTTTATCATATTCCTCTAGAGTAAATGTAGGACAGATAGAGTCAAGTGATTTATCTCGACATTCAACATTGCCCGTATATCTTAAGAATACCATGTTGTCTATATCTTCTGGTAGTTTATCGATGATACGTTTAATATTCTTGTAGGCATTATCACCATAAACGTATGTAATTTCAGCATTCAACAACCAGTTTAGTGTTGAATCAGTCTTATCTGCGTCCTCAAAATCAGGAATAGCTATAGCCTCTTCGTTATCACGAATGTGTCTTCTTACAGAAATGTATGATTCACTGTCAGTTCTGATATTCTCAAACAAACCGATAGCATCCACATTCTGTTCCAACCATTTTTGCATCTCGTTGGGAAGCTTTTCTTCGTCATTAAGCAAAGACTGCTCTGCAAAAACTTGGGCCTCTGAATCAAAGCCTGAAATCTTGAAATATTCATCAAAGCCTCTATACTGATTAACTTTAATCATAGATAAGGCCTCGCTAAGACTCTCTTCATTATTTATTTCAAGGTTGTAATAATCAGAATCTTCATTAAGTGAGTAATCAAGGCAGAAACGAAGTTGCTCTATAGACAAATAAGTATTTTTAATCGCATCATATATCTCTTTGCAAGAAACTATCTCCTTCTTGTCGCCATAGAATACCTCCTTAAACCAGTCTGCATCATTGGCTGAAGGTAGACAACTCAGGAATGAATCGATATGCTCATTCTCCTCTTGATAATCACCATTTAATGCATACAGACTATACTCATGATCATAAGCAATAAAAACACTATCCTTTATAGTTTCAGGAAGTACTTCATTCTTATGCCTTATACAATCAAAAATTGTTTGTTTAAAATCATTTTCTTCATTGTCACGAGATACAGCAAATTTGATAATCTGCCAACGTATATCTGAATCTGAAATCTTATGGTCTATTGATATTGTAGACAATGAATTTATGTAATGTTCAACAACAGCAGAACTACAATTTCGGATAAGCGGGAAAATTAGATTCTTATCTGAAATCTTATCTACGACTGATTTTGCAAAGTCATCACGAGTAATATTGAAAGCATTTGTCTCAGACGGAATAAGAGTTTGAACCTTTTGAGGTATATAGTAAAAACCAATTTCCAACAAAGCTCTTCTTAAATCCGTACCCAAGTCATTTGTATAGTTCTTACCGCCATTTAGTGACTGAACTCTGAAACTGTTTTCATCACCAATAACTCTATATTTTAGCAAGAATCCATCAGAAGATATCTTGGATAATATTGCCAAAGTGTCAAAATCAATGTATTGATTAGGATTAACCAAGTCATTGACATATAAGGTATTCATCATGAATGGTGCGGAACTCAACACCTTCTCGTACTTATATGGCACAAAGTTATAATCAGAATATGAGATTTGAAGTTTTTCATATTCCGCTTCAGATAACTTTTCAAAGTTTTCTACATTCTGACATGGTTCATCTTTGGGTTTACCTTCCTCGTCAAGATAAAGTCGAAGCAGAGAACCTGCTACTGATACACCTCCTGCCTTGTATGCATTCTGTATATCTCTCAGATAAGCATCAGTATCATCGCCCCATCCATCTTCTCGCTTAATATCATTAAAATGTTTTACTATCCAATTCCATAGAGCAGTATCATCCCCTTGTTTGTCGATAAGCCAATCTTGTTGTTTGACACATTCTGGTATACTACCCTTAATGCGGAAATTATCGAATAAGATGGTTCCTTCCAAACGGTCTTCAAACAGTTCAGAGAATGGTAAATAATCTCCTCGCCAGTTCTGGAGAACTGCTATATCATTTTTAATTTCATCTTCGTAATCAGACTCATTTTCAGCAAGCATACAGAGAGTTTGACAAGCAGCATCTCTGCCCATCGAAGTTTCTCTTAATTCTGCAAGATTAGCTTTTATCTTATCGAAGAGAATAGAATAATCGTCCGAATCATATTCCTCGCACATTGGTTCTACTATATACTCTTGACCAACAAATATCGGTTCTGTATCCTGAGCCATATAGTAAACATTGATGTCAGAAGTCAATTCCTCCCATGAGTATAAGTTATTCTCATTAGAACGGAACACTGGTATTTCTTCTATTTCTGATAGGCAATCGAGACAATTATTATGGAAAAGCTTATAATCTTCCTTTGACATTCCCTTTATCCAAACTGATAATTTTTCGTCGTCTGCCATTTGAAGCATTTCTGCAAATCCTAATACGCGAACTTTCTTATCAAAGTGGAATGCATATTTTTTTCTACTGTCACCATCGATCCAGTGAAGATTGTCAATTCCTATGTCTTTTAATAAAACATTAGTTTCTTTCTCTTCTTCACAAACTTCTTCAAATGGTACGTAAGTCCCCTCTGATGTATAAGCATACTCATTCAAGAACGGACGAATAACATCATAGAAAGCTCGTCTTATTTTCTGTTCGTCTTCAGAATTTTCTTCTGGACGAGAAGAAATCAATGATTGGTAGATATAATCAAACTTTTCTCTGTTTGTTTCTAACAGTGACTTTAGTTCTTCAACCAAGTGAGTGTAAGCAAGACGCAATTGGTCGCATGTCTTTTCTGTATCACTTATACGCTGGCGGCTATCGTCAACTTCCAAAATTTGGCTATCAAGGATAAAACCGAATCTATATTTGGTTTGAAGAATTGGCAAGCCCTTAAAGAAGTTTACAACATTCTTTTCGGCAAAAATGGGATTGAAAGCAAAGTGATAATGGAATTTGTTACCACCTTCCTCGAAATCGATGAATAAAGAACGAACAGAATGTTGTTCAACCTCTTTACCCATCACGTATATATGCTTCAATGATTTTCCTTCATTTCTCTCTTGATCAGCTGTAATCGAAGCAAAACCTCCTAATCTTGCACGAACGTTTGCAATATTATTATCTTCTATAATAGCCTCGTACTTCCCCTTACCTAACGGTATAATTAAGGCCGTACCACGAGTTAGGAACGACTTGTTTCGTGGAGGGTCAACCAATTCGTTGAAGGCTTTAATAGCTCTCTGAGCCTCTTCGTTGGAGAATTTATCAAGATCTTGTCCCGGAGCTATAGGATAATAGCTCATAAGAATTTTTGCAAATAAGATGTTGTTCTCTACATCATCTGCTTGTGCAGGAATCCATTCATCATCATTGATAAGCCATGCATCAAGTTGAGACATATTATGCCAACTTACCAAATAAGGACCTTTCTTGTTGTTTATTATAGCATCCTTAAGAAGTTCTTCAGTATTGACGTTGTGGTTAATATCAGCAAGCAGCGTATAAAGGAGCTTTGAACCTTGTCCATATTTACCTAACTTTTCATCATCATTAAGCTTGAGAGACTTACCTTTGGCCAAGAAATTATATAATTGTCCGTCTCTAGGTTCCTCTCCTTCAGGTAATTCAAAGATGTCTAGGTCAGTAAAGAAAGGTTCTCCATTATTCAATACGATCAAGAAATCTTGGTTTGCATAGAAAAGAAGAGTGTCCGCACTTGCATCATATGCATTCTGTACAAACTCATAAAACAACTGCTCTTTTGCATTATTTGCAAAACTCGCCGCACCTGTTATAAGAGCATCAACTTTCTGTCCTTGACCACTCATCATATTCAAAAAGTATTCTCGATTAGAACCAACAAGTTCTAATGTTTCATTACCTTTTGAAATCGCCTTTATATATTGTCTGAGGTCTCTAACTTTCATAATTCCTCTAGATTATTTGATGTATGGAATAATCTGTATAATAAATGTCTTATTCAACTCTTCTTGACCAGGAGTGTTGGGATATCTACCTTGTCCACCGAAACCTGAACCAGAGATAAATACTTCACCCTTCATGGATTCAATGGAACTAATTATACCGTTCTTCTTCCATAGATTGTATAAACTCAAAGCTCGTTCATAGCTTCTAATCTCCATCGTTTTCCAAACTGCCTGATCAGCAGCCTGATTCTCGGCTTTCGAACCCTTGTTCAGATGTCTTGCAGCACGTCCTTCAATGATAATCTTAAAGGAAATATTAACAGACTCTTTGAACTTGGACAATATCGTATTCACCAATTCTTCTCCGGCCTTAACAAATACCTCTTCTTTATCCGCTGGGATATTAGCAAGATTAGGTTCGAACATAATATCAGATTTACATTCAAATCTCTGATACTGTTCGTTGTAGTGGAAATATTCACTTACTAATGATTTCTGAGCTTCGTTGAACTCACGAATCATTCTTGACTGTTCAATAGTAACTTTGATATTGCCACCATCACCACCAATAGCACCTGTCACTTTGATATATCCATACCAAGCAACAAGACTGGTTATAATGAACACAACCAAAAAGCCTGACATCAAGTCTGTATAATTCTGCCAGAAGTTATGTTCTTCACCTTCGTTTTTGAAATTCAACTTACTCATTTGTTCGCAATTCTATTAAGTTGACTCTCAAGTTTCTGAAGCATTTCAATAGTAGTGCTAATTTCATTGATATGAGAAATCAAGTTTTCAATACGCTCTTGTCTTTCTTCCATTACGGCAATGACTTCATCAACCTTTTCATTCGTATGAACAACATGCTTCATGCTATCATTGATAGTAGTAAGCATGTTCTCTTGACTCTCATTCATTCTATGAGCAGTATTAACAGCGTCAATATATGCTTGAGCTGCACTCTCATAGTTACCCTTAATATTGCGAACATGGTCACTGATATAAGCATAGCTCTTTTCCAATGCTTCTACATTTGTGACAATAGCAGTGCTAAGTACATTAACTTCATCTGTTACAGCCTTCTGTAAGTCTGTTACGAATGTAGAAAGTGAGTTACGTAATTCAGTACTTACTTCACGATTCATGGCAGTACTGCTTTGTAGCATTTCCTGATTTACTTCTGTATAAGCATCCTTCAAGTCAACCATCTGCTGCAAGCTGTTAGCACTTTGCTCCTGAATCTTTTCATATTCAGCATTCATCTGAGCATTCATCTTTTCTGCAAACTCAGAGTTTTGGCTTGAAAGTCTTTCAGACAAAGCATCGTAATTAGATACAATAGCAGTAAGTCTTTCATCCTGACTTGTACGTAAAGTAGACAATGCAGAAGTCATTTGAGTACACAATGCGTTAATCTGTTCTGTTACTGTATTAGAAACAGATTGTAGTTCGGTATTGGTACCATCTATCATTTGCTGAACATTGGTCTTTTGTTCCTCAAGTAGACCTGTAGATAGAGATGACATTTTCTGAGTCAAAGTTTCTAGGGTATCAGCACACTTCTTGAACTGTTCTTCACCGAAGTCTTTAATGTTCTGTTCAATCTGTCCATGCATCTTTGTGAAGATGTCGTCCATACGCTTAACAAAGTCATTAATAAACTGCTCAAGTATCTTGCTTTGTTGGCTGATAGTTGTATTAAGTCTTTCATTATAAGTCTCATTTTTAGCTGCTTGGTCTACCAACTGTTGAGAAATTCTAGAAAGTTTTCCATTAGTCTGTTCAGTCAATAGAGTTAAGCTATGAAGACACTCCTCTGGACTTTTCTTATCTACTTTTTCATCAAGTTTTCTATCTTCAAACGAATACCAAATTTTACATACAGCAGTAGCGATGAAAGCTGAAATAAGACCTGCAATAGATGATGTAAAAGCAGGAACCAAACGTGTAATAATAGTATCAATTTCTAGATTGTCCTGATTTATATCACCCAATGAATTACAGATGGCAACAAAGGTTCCTAACAAACCAAGTGAGGTGAAAAGACCAGGAAGACTATTCAACAATTGTCTTGATCTGTTCTTGTAATACACACCAATGAATATTGCAGCAATTATCGCACTTGCTACAAATACTCCTTTACCTGTAAGTAGACCAGCTAAAGGTCCAGTCAACCATTGAAACTCAATTTCGTTCATGTCTATTGTTTTGATATAATACTCCTAAATTAAAATATGTACTGCAAATGTAACCCATTTTAAGGATATCTGCTCAAAATCCTATAAAAATTTGCATAAAAAGCAAATTCTTTGATGAATTTTCGACGATTATTTTATAATTTCATCTATTTTTGCATCAATAAAACTGAAAAAACATGGATAATAAAGACATTAACAGAATTAAAGTCGTGCTTGTAGAAAAGAAGCGGACTGGGAAATGGTTAGCTGAAGCTTTAGATAAAGATCCGGCAACAGTTTCCAAGTGGTGCACAAATACAGCACAGCCTTCACTCGAAACGTTAAGGCAAATAGCCAAATGTCTTGAAGTTGATGTAAAGGACTTACTCAACTCACAGAATGAATAGATCACTCGCATATCCTTTAGTTTTATTCTAATGCAAAAGTACTCATATAATTGCGAGTTCGGAAGACATGACCGAGAGATGGACTAAAATGGATATGCGTATATAAAAAGAACCAATTACTTTTGCAAGTTATGGCAGACCAAATCAATAATGAGCAATCTAACTTCAGTGAAGTAGTGCTCGGTGAGAATGAAATTATTTGCTCTTTAACCAATAGAGTTGTCAAAGCTACAGATAAAGAGCTTACTCTTCAGTCTATGATTAACATGATGACTGAGGAGTACGACTTTTCTACCTCTGACATGGAGAGAGACTTCAAAGTTAAGTACGAGGACTTTGACGAAGGTAAGACCAAGAATCAGAAAGTTGATTTGGCTATCTTTGAAGAAGGACGTGCTCATGATGTTGCTAATTTGATTAGGATTATCATCGTGGCCAAAGATTCCAAGGTTAAACCTGAAGATAAGAAGAACGGTGTAACCGCTTCATTGGAGGGTATTCTTGGAAGTACAGATTGTGACTTCGGTTGTTGGACAAATGGCGAAGATTTGCAGTACCAGTATTCTTCTGAAGATGCTTTTGGACAAACCACCATCGAATCTATCTCTGACTTCCCTGCTAAAGGTCAGACTTTGGAAGATCTCGAAGCTCAAGGCGAACGTGCCATGCCTCGTAAGCCGGCAAATGAATCTTTGGTAAAGACTTTTAAACGCTGCCATGACTATATCTATGGAAATGAGGGTATGAAGAAAACGGCATTTTGGGAGCTTCTTAATCTCATTTTCTGTAAACTTTATGATGAGAAACGTAGATTCTCTGATGCTAAAGCGGGTATAAGCTATCGTCGTCGCTTCTGGGTAGGCGTTAAAGAACAGAATACTGACGAAGGTAGAAAGGCTGTAGCAGAAAGAATCAAGGGTATATTCGAAGACCTTAAGGAAAGCAGCGTATTCAAAGATGTCTTTGATGGCAACGAACAAATCATGCTTTCAGATAGAGGTTTGGCTTATGTTGCCAGTGAATTGGCAAAATACTCATTCCTTGATGCAACTGTAGATGTTAAGGGAACTGCTTATGAGACAATTGTTAGCAATACTCTTAAACAAGAGGCTGGTCAGTTCTTCACACCAAGAAATATCATCAAGTGTATGGTTGAAATTCTAGACCCAGATGAGAATTGCCGTGTTCTTGACCCTGCATGTGGTTCAGGCGGTTTCTTGGTTATGGTTCTTGACCATGTAAGACATAAAATTGCCAGAAGGATGTATGGCGATTTGGATGATCTTCATCTTGAAGCCAAGCTTAACTCACCTGAGGTTGACGACTGTGTCCGTGAATATGCCGAGAAGATGATTTTCGGATTCGACTTCGACCCTGACCTCAAGAAAGCAGCACGTATGAACATGGTGATGGCTGGTGACGGTCATTCAAACATATACAATATCAATTCGCTTGATTATCCCTATGGTGCTAAACCCGATATTCCATTTATCGCTGAAGCCGTAAAGAAGAGTATCAAACAAAGTGCTGATAAAGATTACAAATTTACCACAGCAGAAAACAATGCTCAGGGTAAGTTCGATATGATCTTCACTAACCCTCCTTTCGGAGCTAAGGTAGAGGTAGACATTGAAATTGCTAAGAGATATGAGTTGAACAGCAAGGCTCCCGAAGTGCTCTTCATTGAAGCTTGCTACAACTTCCTTAAGCCTGGTGGTAAGATGGCAATCGTTCTTCCTGATGGTATTTTGGGCAATCCTAATACGGAAGAGGTACGTTTGTGGATTCTCAAGCATTTCAAACTCATTGCCAGCGTAGACTTGCCTGTAGAAACATTCTTGCCTCAAGTTGGTGTTCAAGCATCGTTATTATTTCTTCAGAAGAAAACAGATGATGAGATGTTAGTTCCAATTGAGAGTGAAGAATATGATGTTTTTATGGCTATTGTAGAGCAAGTGGGCAAAGATCGTAGAGGTGTTCCTATCTATGAAAGAGACGAAGATGGTTCGGAAATCTTATTCCCTCATATAAAACGATGGTTAGCATATAATGAATTCGGACGTGAAGTTGTTCGTTCTCGTAATGAACGTGTAAAGAGATTAGCTGACGATCTCCCAAAGGTTGCAGAGGCGTTTAGAAAATTTAGGTTCGATAAATTATGAAAACAAATATCATAAATACAAAAAGCATTCTTCCTAATTCTTTTCGTTTCGACCCTTCATTTCATCTAAGTGAGGCCATAATACTGGGAAAAGATCTGGATAATGTACCATATGAAAAGATTTCCATTAAGGACACCAACAGTAAGGTGTTCTTAGGAAATATTTTCTCTAGAATTTTTGTCAAGGACAAAGAACATGGTATACCATATCTTGCAGCATCAGACACTGTTCTTGCCGATATAAACACTGGTAGGTTCTTATCAAAAAAACAGTCTAAAGAACTAGCGTATCTAATGCTTAAAAAGGATTGGATTGTAATCACATGTTCTGGAACCATAGGTAATGTCACATATACCAACTCGACTTTTGAGAATCATATAGCGACTCACGATTTAATCAGAATTGTGCCTAATGACGAGAAAATTCTGAAGGGTTATTTATATGCTTTTTTGAGCTCTAAATACGGATACAATCAGTTGACGCAATCTCGTTTTGGCGGTGTCGTAAAACACATTAACGCAGATCATGTCAATGGAATAACGTTACCTTTATTCCCTGAACCTTTCCAAAAGGAAGTTGATGACTTGATTCAAGAATCTGCTCGCCTTAGAGAAGAAGCAACAGAAGCCTTAGAGGAAGCACATACACTTATTGAAGATAAATTCGGAGTAAGTGCTAAAAAGAAATCTTCTTGTGTGTCTATTTCATCTATAAGATCTTCTCACAATAAAAGATTTGAGGCTTTCTATCATACAAGCGAGAATAGGAACATTTACGATTATATTATTCAGAACTTCAAATATAAAACATTAGGAGACTTAACTTCAAAGATATTCAGACCTGGAATTTTCAAAAGAGAATATGTTGCTGATGGAGTTACATTTTTAGGTGGTGCCGATATATTAATGCAAATTCCTGATAGTGAAAAGAAATTGTCTTATAGACAAGTTGAGAAAATGCCAGAACTTAAAGTAAAAAGGAACTGGATACTTGTAACTTGTGGAGGTACTATTGGTAATACTGTTATCATCGACGGGCAACTAGAGAAATGCGTAATTTCTCAACATGTTATGAGAATTGTGCCTAAAGATGAAGTATTAAAAGGATATCTATATGCTGTTTTATCTTCCAAAATTGGACATAGTCTAATTACTATGCATAGTACAGGCTCTGTAATTCCACAGATAGAGTCACATCACCTAGAGTTAGTTCCAGTGCCTATTCTGTGTAATGAAGAAATGCTCTATATTGATGGATTGATTTCTACATACGTTGAGAAAATAGAAATCTCTAAGGAAAAAGAAATCAAAGCAAAATTCTTGGTTGAGCAAGAAATTGAAAAATGGAATAAGAACTAATACTTATTGCAATGTCACAAGTAAAGAGAGAAACCATAGAATGTCCAAACTGCCACAGAAAAGGTGAATTTGAACTTTGGGACAGTGTGAATGTGGATTTGGATCCGGAACTCAGAGAAAAGATTTTCAATGAGGAACTATTCCTGTACCACTGTCCTCATTGTGGACATGTTACAGGCATTCCTATGGATACTCTTTACCATGACATGAAGAATCAATTCATGTTGTTCTTCAGTTTCTTCAAAGAAGACGATTTCGACTATAAACCTATGGATATGGAAGTACCTAAATCTATGATGAAAGGTGACTATACTTTCCGTATGGTTTTCGGTTTGATGCAACTCAAAGAGAAGATTGTTATTCTTGAGCATGGCCTAAATGATGTTGCCGTTGAACGTCAAAAGTATATGATCAGCCATGTCATAATGCCTGAAATTGCTCAAAAAGGGTATGAACTTTACTTCGCTAAGGTTGATGAACCAAGTGAAGAATTCGAATATGGTGCTATCTACTACTTCTATGAAGATAAGGAGACTGAAGAAATCATGACCGTACGCTTTGCCATGGACAACTATTATGAGCATTGCCTTGCTTGCGAAATTGACCCAAGAATGAAAGTTGAGGGCTGTGTTTGTGTGGATCAAGATTGGATGAACTTAAAGTTTCAGGAGGACAAATAATGGCGAAGCACATAGAAGAATACGATAGCAACGGTTTAGCTAGAGTGTACGACAATGCTCAATGGTATCTTATTGATAAAGATTCAAACCAAGTCACTGAAGCATATAGCTACATCGAAGAATGGGGCGAAGGTTACTACAAGGCAGAGCAAGGTGCCAAAAAAAATATACTTCGACCAGATGGTTCTGTTGTGCTTGATCAATGGTATAACGATGTGTTCAAGGTACAACATGGCTTTTTTATTTTTGGTAATACAATCCGGAAATCAAAGACCAATCCTAAAACAAGATACATACAGGGTGTAGCACATGTATCTGGCATCATTGTATTCCCAATGATTTTTGAAAGAACTCAATGGTGTGAAGATGGTAAAGCAATTTATGCAGAGATAGATGAAAAGCCATATATACTTACATTAGATGGAAGTATTTATGACCCAGCTCATTCACATCTCCCCCTTAGAAAAAAAATCAATTGGCCTAATCTTTTTGAAAAGTTCGCCAATTGGACATTACCAGGTCTTCAGTTCTACTACAGAGATACTGATGCACGTGTAATCATAGAAACTACATATCATGTAGGAGATGTCTTGCGTGCCGGATTCCTATTGGATGCAACAACCCAACTATGGAAACCTGCTCACAGGACTCGTTTTATTATAGCAAGTGCCCATGCGGCACACTTCTTTGAAATAGAGGATTTAGTAAAAGCTAATCCTAACGTAAAGGAATGGAATTTATGTACCTTCCATTTCAATAGCTACTTCAAGGTGATGGATGTTTACGAAAAGGATGGATATAGACAAGTCTTTCTCTTGCATATTCCTCCTGCTGCTGCATTCTTCCTTGGACGCGATGAAACAGCCATCAACTTCATCAACGAAGCAACGGGGCAAGAAGGTTCACTTATCGAAATGGCACGAAAGAGCCTTGACGAAAAACTTAAGATGGATATTCATCCTCGTTCTTTAGATAAAGACTTTGTCAATCGAATGCATCATCCGATAGGTTTAGACCCAGACTTCTGGCCAGTTTCACCTTATCCTATGGAAGAACCTGTTGAAGGAGAACTAGCTTTCATCAGCAATTTGGTACATAAGTTATCTGAAGACAAGGATATAGAGGATTTTATAGTTGAAGAAGATAACTTCCCATTTACAGGCATCGAAGGCAGAGTCTGCGAGGATTGCATCTATGCTAAAGGTATTTGTGGCAATGGCGAAGGTTGTGGTCGTTTATTCATCAATTCGTTCAGAAACAGATACCTTAAGGGTAATTGCGAATATCATAAAACAGATATTTTCGAACCATCTCTTTACGAAGAATTAGAAAGCTTCAGAAAAAAGAAAGAAAAAGAGACAAGGGAGAAAACTGCTGATACATTTGCAGTTGGATTGCTGAATGATTTCATCAAGGAAAAACTTGATGGAAATATAGACAATCTCCGTACTTATGATTTGTCCAAGCTCAGAGATGATTCAAAATATGGTGACTGTAGCATAGAAAGAGCTCCAATTGTAAGAGCGATTATGGCGTTGGCTTTTGCAGACACATGGCCTGATCTCTCCGTCAATGCAATAGAAAAGTATGAGTATTGGTGTAGTCCAATCAATCACTATCAAAGATTGTTTGGCTCTAACATATTAGACCAATACTTTAAGGGTTTACAAAACTTCTCCCCTACTGTACAACAACATGAAAGAGCTTTAAATGTTGCCCATCTCATATATTCAATCGGTAATATGTGGGTACTTCCTAACAAAGCATCATTCAGCAGTTATCTTGATGATTCAAAATACAAAGGATATGTGGATAAATTCCTAAAATCAATGTATGATGTCTTTGTTGGAGCATCCAAAGTTGACCTTAATATGAAAGGAATCCTCTATAAGAACCGTAAGATGATGACTGAATATGAAGGTTTGGATGGTTGGAGAAAGTTCATAAAAATGATGATACTAGAGGACTATACGACTGATGCTATGGAACCGAAACCAATATTCAATCAGGTATGGTGCTCAATGAAAGGAATAACAAGAGAAGATTATTTTGAGGCATTCGATAAATACTGTTCATTCTGCGAGGAATCTATCCCAAAAAGAAGTGAACAGATTATTGAGAAATTAAAAGAAATCCTGAATTAAAATTAAACCTAATATATATGGCTAAGATTAAATGTCCACTTCACGACGATGGTCCTGTAAATGCAGGAGAACAGCGTTTACTTGATTATTTAAGCTTAAAGCTGCCAGAAAATTATTACATTGTCCCGAATGTAAATCTTCCAATTTCAGGACCGAACAATGTGATGAAATATTGGGAGTACGATTGTATCGTAATAGCTCCTCATGCCATATTCCACATAGAGAATAAGGATTGGGGTGGTAATCTTGAAGGTGATGATTTTGCTTGGTTCCGCAGTGGCCAAGAGGTGGCAAACCCACATAAAACTGCTGGACTCAAGACACGTATATTGGCATCAAAGATTAAGAATGCTCATCCAGATTGGAGATTCGGCCAAATATTTACTTTAATCACCTTAAGTAACCCACAACAATCAAAGTTTGGTTTAGATCCACAATGTGAATGTTACAAGCAAACATATACGTTGGGTAATGAATTGATTGACTTCTTGACTAACTATGATATGTTGGGCAGAAGACAATTTCAAATTTCAGACGTTCAGGAGAAGGTTGCAGACTATTTAACAGGTCAATCTGTTGCTGGTATTAGAGCTGCACGCACAGAGCTATTCAATTATAAGATTATTGAAAAGCTACAAGAAACCGAAGAGTTTACAGAATTCTTGTGCGAACCAAAGCTGATAGCCACTGCAAAGTATAAGATTCGTGAATATCCATTGGATGTTGCTGGCAAGAGTCCGACAGAGCTGAACAAGTTAAGACTTCAGGTTCAGAATGCTGCTATCGCCCAACAAAAGATTGGTATTTCTCCATACATCGTTCAGACAGATTGCCGTTTGAACGAAGAACAAACGTACTATTATGAGATAAGTCGTTATCAAGATGAAAGTACGCTTCGTTCTAAATTACGCTTAAAGACATTCAAGCAGACAGATAAGATAAACATTATTCTTGATGTTGCTAAAGCCTTAAAAGAGGCCCACAAAGAAAGTGTTTACCATAGAGATGTGTGCCCAGAGAACATCTACGTGTACGAAGGAGGTAAGGCTGCACTTGCCAACTTCGGTATGGCATGGTTCATTGAGCATACTGATCTAAGCTTTACAGTTAACAGAAATTCCGATAATTCCTCACCATATACTGCTCCAGAAGTAATTGATGGAGATGTTTGTTCAAGCAGTGATATATTCTCACTTGGTGTCATTTTCTATGAGTTAATGACAGGCAAACTCCCATTCGATAGTGCAATGACATTTACTCTTGGAATGAGTGGTAAACTCCCTGAAGATTCATTGCCTTGCAAAGTATCAAAGGATTTGCCTAAATGGATGGATGAAGTCGTTAAGAAAACTATTGTTGGTGATTTGGAAGAACGATGGGATTCAGTAGATGATGTTATCAACTTCATAACTACTGAACTTGAGAAAGAACAAGTTGCTTCCCATACTATTTCTCATCTGACAAGTACTCCAGACTCTGAGCAGACTTTATATCTCAAGGATATGAAGCCGGGAATGAAAGTGTCACCAAGTATGACTCTTCATGACATATTGGGTCGTGGAGGTTTCGGTCGTGTCTTTAAGGTTTGGCACGATATGCAGAAACAGTACCTCGCTATCAAGATCTTTGAAAGGGATGCTTCCATAGATAACGCCTTAAATGAGTTCAATGCTCTAAAAGAATTATCTCACCCCAATATTGTTGAGTTCAAACACAATGATAGAACGATGCCTGGTGGCTTATTCTATACTTTGATGGAACTGCTTGAGGGAGATAATTTGCATAACTATATAAGTGGTGACTTGCGTTTGCCTATCGATGAGATATACAAGATGGCAACGCAGATATTGAGTGCTCTTGTATATATGCAGGAGAAGAATCCACCTGTATACCACAGAGATATTAAGCCAAGTAATATTATGTGGCATAAACGCCAACTATACAAGCTTATAGACTTTAATATCTCTACGACAACTGATGACCATTCATTTGGTGGCACATTACCATATATGGCTCCAGACTTGGTTGTTTCAGGAAATAAGATAGATTGGGATTGTTCTGCTGATACATTTGCTTTGGGTGTAACACTATACCAGTTGTTGACACATGCTTATCCATGGCCAGGTTCTCAGCTACGTCCAAACATTCATATGGAGCCTACTCCTATCCAACAATATAATGAAAAGTTGACTGAAGAGTTTGCTGAATTTGTAATGAAGTCTATCATTACAGATAAGACCAAACGTTTTGGAACAGCTAAAGAAATGTTAGCTGCTCTTGAAAAAATAGGATTAGATGGCATCTTAAAAGACACAACAATGGTTTCTATCATCAACAATCCTGAAGATAATGGAAATCCTGTTGACTATATTAATTCACTATATAGCCAAAGCCGTCACGGTAACAGAGGTACCCGTGCAGGTTCTCATTCTCATGCGTTCGACGCTTTGACCTATACAGAGACGAAGTTGGATAAGGAACTTCTATCGGACATCAGACAACTCAAGTATAAACTTATAATCATCACTGGTAATGCTGGTGATGGTAAAACTGCCTTTATTCATCGAATTGAGAACATTGGTGAGAACAAGGTTTCGTTTGAATCAAACAATGGATCTTCATTTGATATTTCAGGTATTAAATTCCAAACTAATTACGATGGTTCTCAGGATGAAGATGAGAAAGCAAACGATGATGTATTAACAGACTTCCTTAGTCCGTTCTTTGGTCTTGAGAATTACAACGATGCTACCGAAGGACGTGTAATAGCAATCAACGAAGGTCGATTGGTTGACTTCTTAACAACACGACCTGAATTGCGTAAACTTCAGGACAATATTGAAGAGTATTTCTACAAAGAAGGACATACAGAATTAATGCCTGGATTGCTTGTTATCAATCTTAATCTCCGTTCTGTAACAGCAAGAGGTGACAATAACAGTCCAAGTTTGTTGGCACAGCAAGTCAAGAAGTTAACAAGACCCGAGTTGTGGGCAAAATGTGAAGGATGTCCGATTGCAGACAGATGTTTTATTAAGTATAACGTAGATACATTCCAAGATTCAAGTGCTGGAGAAGAGGTTATCAATCGTCTAGAATGGTTGATCCGTACTATCATCTACAAACGTGAGCTTCATATTACGATGAGAGACTTGCGTTCTATGATTGCTTGGATGCTCACAAGGGATTACTCTTGTAATGAAGTAAAGCAACTGGTTGAGTACGTACAGTCTGAGAATATATCTGAATTCTTATGGCAGTACTATTACTTTAATCTCACTGCACCAGAAATCTGGCCTGCAAAAGAGTCGTTTAATCTGCCATCTCTTGAGTCTTCTGATAGATTGATTAAGATGCTTAGAGAAACTGACGTTGCCGGTGTTGCACTCCCTGCGTTTGATAGAGACTTATATTATACTACTAAAAAGCCTGAATCATACCTTATTTTCAGTGACAGGAAACGTTCACTCCTCAAAGATTTCAATGAGGCGAACGTTATTATCCCTGCTTATGAAATAAAGGGAGAAGACATTAGAATGCAGGTGACAACTCGTCATAAATCATACATCCGTCACCAGTATTTCGAAGGTATGTTTGAGTTCAAGCGTAGATTGCCTTATCGTTTTGCAAGTGAGTTTGAGGAGAAACTTAGAAACGAAAGTAACCTTGAAGAAACTATGCAGGAACTAGCCATAGCTATCTCTGCAAGTGAGGGATGTACCAACAAACAACTCGTAGATGGATATTTGTTGTTGTCTAGTTCCAATGTAGCTGACCCAATATCGAAAAGCTATAGAAGATTCTCATTAGATGAATTTGAGTTATTTGTAAATAAGACAGATCACCTTACTAAATACATCGAATATGAGAGTGATAGCCTCATATTCCGTCATAAAACCGATAAATTCATTCAATTGACAGTGAGTTTGGATTTATTCGAGATGTTGCGTTATATACATCAAGGTTATAGTCCTTCTATTAATGACTTGCGAGGTCGTTTTATTGAGTTGCAAATATTCAAGAACCTTCTTGAAGCAAAGACTTATACTGAGGTACTTGTAACAAAGAATAATCGTAAATTCACGATTATCCGCATCGATGAGAATAAGCGAATTGTAGTTGAACCACTTAAATTAACAGAATAAAGGTATGATACTCAAATTGAAAAAAGAAGCTGGTATACCTGCATTCTTTAATAAGGATATACTTTTCATTGACTTTAAGACAGTTAAGTTGGACCGTGTTCTAACCAATCTGTTCATAAAGATGTATGCAGATGGCTATTCAGTAACATCGGCATTCAAAAAGGAGTTTACAATGAACTCTCTAAAACAGATTCTATCTGAATTAGAGAAGCAGAATGAAGTAATTGGTGCATCTGATAACCCCGAAGGAGTAGAAGATTGGTTGAGAAGTTCATTATTGGAATTTGCCAACAGAGGAAATGTCATCAAGGAGCACGTTTCTTCTCTTAAACCTTTGCATCTCTTGAGTTTCAGAGTACTTAACAGCAAATATTGTCGTGATTATCGTACATCTGACCAATTATATTTGATGCTCAGACATAATCCTGAAATCATGGAAGGATTAAGTAAATTCCTAAGTAAAGGTTTTGATAAGCATTCTGGCGAATTGGTTATTGGTGAAGAACTGGATGTTGACACAACAGGTATTTTGCGTATTACACGTCCGCTAAAGGAAAGAAAAAATCTTAACCGTGAAGTGGTTGACATACCTAAGCCTTTCCTTGTGAAGCAAGCAGAGTTGTTCAATGACGACATTAAAAGGCTTCTTCTATACAAGAATAAGATCCCAAGAACTGTCTTCATAGACTATCTAAGAATACTTTGTGGCTTCCATTTGGCAATTTATACAATGAAGGTTGTATATCTTCTTCCCAAAATGGTAGAAGCTGGTACTCGTGATATAAATGATGACTGGTCAATGGTTGTTGATTTAACAGAGAACTTGGACAGCCCAGTTTCATACTATGCTTGTAAGGACATTGAACGTATTGAGAATGCTGTAAATAAGTACATACGTTCTACATTCATGCTTCATGCTGTACAGCAATACAAGAGATGTAACATCGATGAAGCTTTGAGAATATTGAAAGAGGAGAACAATAACTCTGATGCATATTATAGAGTTAAACTGGAGGTTATAGAAAATACATTGCCTGGAAAGGATGAGAAGGAATTTGACAAATTGGATTTTGCAGAGATGCTTTCTCTTTTCCCTGAAGAGGATTACTTCAATAAACTGATTCATGTATATGAAAAGTCTATTGTAGCAAATCGTGTATATAAATATTTCCCAGCATTTATTGACTGCGTATCAATGAAAAATTCCCCTTCGATGTTGCTTGCTGACAGTAGAAGTCGCAGACATCCTCGTAGAGGTGTACTCGGATCTAAATTGTTGGAAACATTAGTACAGTTGCTTGTATTGAGACAGAAGGAAGATGGAAGTTATGAAACTCATTCACTGTCTATTGAAGACTTGGCTTCAGAAATTAGTAACAGATATGGCCTGATTATTAATGGCGTACATGAAAAACGATTTGCCGATGCTGATGTGGAAATGAATGCCGCATTCAAGGTAAATATGGATGCCTTTAAGAACAAACTCAGACAGATCGGTTTCTATACAGATATGAGTGATGCTTGCATTTTACAAAAAATCAGACCACGTTATAAATTGGATGAATAATGGAAAACATTAAATCTTTATATTTCGAGCAGTTCCTGCAACATGTGATTGACAGTTATCGCAAAACTATTATGCAGGCAAAGCCGGGACACTGTATGAAAATTACAGGTCTTGCGATGAAAGAACTACGATCTTTATTGCCATTACTTCGGACAATAAACGATGTGGTTAAGGTCTTCATTCTGTCAGAAACAGAGAAGGGAGATGAATATATCCATGCAACAAAGTTGATTGAATTACGCAATAATCCAAACTATGCTGTACTTATATTAGTACCTTCGAATAGTAGAACATCAGCAGAGGATTCATATGGCGATGCTACATTCCAAAATCTCTCAACGATTGATTTGCAAGGTTCTTTTCTTTATAAGTTGATTGAAGATATACCAAATGAAAAATCTTATTTATGGAAGCAGATTTTTGATTTACTCAAAGAGGTACGTCTTTCATATACGACTTTGATCAATTACATTTTGTATTTGGAACTGAACAGCTATTCGGATGAAAGTTGGGGAAATGGTTTGTATATTTTTGGTCTATTACCTGATAGAGAACTAATTAAAGAGGATGCTTCTATAAGACGAAGATTCCTTATCAACCTTGAAAAGGTATCAGCTGTTATTTCTGATTTTACGATGACTGCTGCTGATAGAGTAATTAGTCTGCCTATCGAAAAGAATACGATCCAAAAGGACCTGATGGACTTTCTTTTAAGGGAAGTTTCATTAGAGGATAAGTATGCTCTGTTTGAATGTATACATAATGAACATCCTGAGTTTAACTATGCCTCTATACCTTGGATAATATCGGATAGTGGCCCAGTTAAGATTGAAGTCAACCTTGTTCCTGAAAAGGAGGCAAAAAAAGGAATTGTTAAAGACAATGAAGGTAATTGGGTGCTTAATACAGTTAAAGATAAAAAGAGCAAGATTCCATTTACAATAACAACAGACCCTTCTCCTAAGGACAATCCAAGCATATATGCTTTTGAGATAGCTCTCATAAACATTGAGGATTTCTCTGAAGTTGGAGTTATCAAGAAGGCTCTTGTTGGTACAAATAAAAAGGCTCATAGAAAGCTATCAGTAAATATCCAGTCAGAAATGTTTGATGAAGGTGTTTACATGTTGCGTGTACGTGCCCTAGATGAGAATGGAATATTGTTAGACTCGAAAAAAGAGTTCAAAGAAGAAAGGGTTCAAGCTGCGTGGTTAGACGCTAAAGAAAAAGACCCTAATCTTCAGATAGAACAATACCGTTTGGAAAATCATGTTGCCTACTGTAATGAAAGCGAGGCTTTTACAATTACTGAAGATGACGATGATACAACAGACACCGCACCTGATAAAAGAGCAAAAGTGAATAGTTTTACACAAGCTGTAATTCATTATCGCTCTGTACATTTGGCAAAGAATGAATCATTAGACTTTGACAATTTAAGTACTGATAGAAACAAATGGGAAGAAGGAACATTAAACAATACCTATCAGTTTGATTTTGGTGCTGCATATGCGTATCAAATTCAGTTGCCCAAGAAACTTATTCAGTTGGAACAAGTATTCTTGAATAAAGGCAATCGTTTAGGATATGCAGAAGCTCTGCTTAGTGCTAATCCTACTGACACTAAACTTTTGAATCCTCGTGATACTGCTATCGAAAGCCCTAATTTCGTTGTAGCATCTAACCTTGCCGTTTCAGAAGAGTTGTTGTCTTTGCGTCAGAATCTGTTTAATGTTATCAAAGAATCAGCTTTAGGCGATACTGGTTTAACATGCACTTTGGACTTTACAAGTAATATCAAACTCGTCAAGGACTATCTTTTTGAATATGACAATTGGTTGAGAGCATTACTGGAAAGTGATTTGGACGAGAATGATGTATTGACCATACAGAATTTGGATACAGTTCTGTTGACAGTTGAGATGCCGGATGGTAACACTACCAATATCAGACTTATTACACCTTTACATCCATTACGTCTGTCATGGATGATGAATCTTTACGAACTCTATAAGGATTGGGAAGAAAAGACTGAAGCCAATCCTAAATATCGTAAAGCATGGTACAGAAAATTGGATAAACTTTTCCAAGGTCAGCTTCCTATGGATATAGCTCCTCTGGTATTGTGTGAAAATTCAATGGCAGAAGCATATCAGTACATAGGTGAACTTACTTTTGGCTGGGGTGTGTATGCTCAACCTCATTTTGACGACGAGGAAGCATTTGCATCGAGTTATCGTCAATTGAAGTCATACGCAGCCATGTTGCTTAATATCACTAAGGATAAACGTATTGATAGTGATGTTAATTTGGAGTTGGTGACCCGACACCTTATCAATTATGGACTTTCACATCCATATACCGATAAATTGGTCATTAATTTATTCAACGCTGGTGATGCAGCTGTGTTTGCAAAGGCACTTACACTATTAGAGAAACATGGTATTGGTAATAATCTGACTTATGAAGTAAGATTGTTTACCGATAACAATATGTTACAATCAGGCGAAGCTTTGAAAGAATTGTTAGATCCTGAAGCATCTGTAGTTGCTACAGAAGCTGAAATCTTTGCACAGGCTTCTTCCAACAGATTGTTCCCTAAGTTAAGATTCTCATTAAACAGAATAAGTGACTTCATTAACAATCATAACAAGTACCAGGCACATATATCATTCCTTGTTAATCCATTCGCTGTACATACAGAATTGGTACGTCCTGATGAATTAAATCGTTCATTCCATCTAAATGGAACCATCTGTAGAAATCTTGTAAGTGCAAGTGAGGAAGGTAAGTCATTTGTGTGGAATAGATATTATTCCAATAAGACTTTACCTAACCCTGTTTCTGAAGCTGCGAACATGGAGGTTAGCATATTTGCTAGACTACAAGAAGTAATTGGTAGAATGTTGTCATCTACATTGGAAGAATCTGTTCCTGCCACAACGTTAAGACTAAAGGATAACGACATGATGTTGTTGTCATTTATTCACGATACTAGTGACTGGGTAGTAACCTTTGACAAAAATATGGGACCTGAGTTTTACGATCTTCCATGTGTAGGTGAAAATGATGTACCTTACCTCCTAGACTACATTCCAAATGATGAAGCAACAGGTATTTCATCATATCTCACAACAAAGCCAACCAGTGAGATAGGTGCAATCATGATACCGTTGTTTAAAGAGTATGGAATAGATATTGAGAATAAAAAGAATTACAATAAGATTCTCGAAGATGTACGTTCTGTGAGCAGTTCATTGATTATGCAAGCAAATACTACATCTAGAAAGGGTTTTGAGGTTATTGGTACTACATTGACCAAACGTTTCCTTGACAAAAAAGGAATCATGAAAGAGTCCTTCCTTATTCCGATTGACCTTCACAAGGACTTGTTTGCTGACGAGGATGCTCTAAATAAAGAGCGTGCCGATAATTTGGTTGCAAAAATCGATGTCAAGAACAAGGAAATTCTGTTTAGCGTAGTTGAAATAAAATGTAGAAATGCATATTATAACGAAGATGAGCTGCATGAGAAAATCGTACGTCAAATAGAAAATACTATCGTTGCACTCAGACGCCATTTTGAAATTGCAGTTGATGGTCATGACCGTCTCGATAGAGAATTAAAGACACTGGAATTTAAGTCATTCCTTGAATTCTATATTCGTCGTTCAATGAGATATGGTCAGCTTGATCCTATTGTTGCTCATGATTATTTAGTCTTCTTGAGCAAACTATCTGAGGGATATACCATCAGATTCAAGCAACTAGGCGTGATATTCAACTTTCTCCAAACAGAAAGACAGAAGAAGGATTTCTATGGAGATGCAGTCATCTATACTATGGGACAAACTGTTATTGAGGATGTTCTCGATGAGAATGCGACTCTCAATACACAGAAACTTGAAAACATGGATCACGATGAGTTCGCAAACTTCTTTGAACCTACTTTAAATCTCTTTGGAAAGCCTCACGTGAAGAGTGAACTTCCTCAAGAAGAAGTAGTAGCTCAAAGTGAAGAAGATGATTATCATAATGATGAAGACAAACAGGTTCAAGATACAAATGATAATGATGTGATGGAAATCCCTTCAGTGTCATTTGAAGATCCACAAGATTCAGAAGCTGAACAACCTGCATCTGATAATGACGAAATTTCAAATGAAGCATCTGTTGTTGAAATTGAAATTGAAGAATCTGAGGAATCAAATGTTCCTGAGGTTGGTGTAGATCCTAATTATGAAGAACCGAAATGTGATGTAACCATAGGTAAAAATAGTGATTCACTACAGTTTGGTATTTTAGGTAAAGCACTAAGTAACAATAGAAAGATTGCTATTGACCTAAATGAATGTAATACTATCAGTTTATTTGGAGTACAAGGTGCAGGTAAGAGTTATACTATCGGTTCTATCACAGAAATGGTAGTTAAACAGTTCTCTAAAGTCAACTTACTTCCAGCTCCTATGGCTAGCGTCATTTTCCATTATAGTGATAGTATGGATTATGCACCGGAGTTCACATCTATGGTTTATCCAAATGACGATGCTGGTCAGTTGGCAAAACTTAAAGCAGAATATGGAGCAGAGGCATCATCTGTAAACGATGTTGTACTTCTTGCACCAGCAAGCCAAGTTGACATCCGCAAGAGTGAATACCCAAGTATAGATGTACATCCTATTGGTTTCGATTCATCAGAGTTGGCCGTTAGAGATTGGATGTTTTTACTTGGTGCTATGGGTAATGACTCTACATATATCAAAGAGCTTAAACAAATCATGAAAGCTTGCAGATATGACATGTCACTAACCAACATTCGTAAAGGTGTTGCAGAAAGCTCACATATGTCTTCTTCTCAGAGATCGTTAGCTGAACAGAAATTAGACTTTGCTAGCGAGTATATTACAGACGGCAATAAGCTGCAACAATATTTACGACCTGGACGTTTGATTATAGTCGATCTTCGAGATGAATTCATTGAGAAGGATGAAGCTCTTGGTTTATTTGTAGTCATGCTCAATGTGTTCTCAAGTGTAATGAAAGTTGATGGTCGAGCTTTCAATAAATTCATCGTATTTGATGAAGCACATAAATACATGAATAACAAGGAACTTGTTGGTTCAATTACCACAGCCATCAGAGAGATGCGTCACAAAGGTGTTTCTGTCATGATTGCAAGCCAAGATCCAATGAGTTTGCCAACTGAGATTATTGAGTTGAGTTCTATCGTTGTTATGCATCGATTTAGCTCTCCTGCATGGGTTAAACATGTTCAGAAAGCAATTACACCTTTACAGACATTGACACCAACGGAGATGGCTTCATTAGGCTCTGGAGAGGCTTATATTTGGGCTAATAAGGCAACAGATAAGGCTATAACTCAAAGACCAATAAAAATTAGTATTAGACCTCGTGTTACAAAACATGGTGGTGACACGATACAAGCGATTAAGTAATGATAGTATACGAATATAGCAATAAAGGATGCAGAGTAGAGAACCAAGACTATATTAGTCATGGTTCCCTACCTGATGAAGGATATGTTTGCGTCTTAACTGATGGTATGGGTGGATATTCTGCCGGAGATGAAGCTGCAAAAACAGTCGCTAACTCAATTCGTACATATATCCAAAATAATTATTCCCCAACAAATCTGCCAAACATCATCAATGAAGCTATTACTTACTCAAATGACGAACTGATGTTAAAGCGTTTAAGTATAGGAGCTAAAAGAATGGGTTGTGTCTTAGCTTTATTAGTGGTTACGAAGGAATTTGCGTATATAGATTGGTTGGGTGATAGCAGAGTCTATATGTTCAGAAACGGTAAAGAAGTCTACAGGACAGAAGACCATTCTATGATTAACGAAATGGCAAAGTCCAATACTATTACAGCGGATAATATAAGAAAGTATTCATCTATTGTCACAAGATCAATCATAGGAGAAGATAATCTTAAGCTAGAATCTATCGTAAAAATTAAAGTCAAGCCTAATGATATCTTTATCTTATGTTCAGATGGTGTACATAGACAATTAAATATTGAAAAGCTTATTGGTTATACCGATGGTTTGAAAGAGGATTACGACATTAAATCAAATGATATGAACGATAATTATTCGTTCATCAAAATGGTAATATAATATGGTATTTAGCGAAGATATAATTAAGGATATATGCAATAAATCAGGTCTGTTATTTGACAGAGCAGGAGATTTTGAAACACTATCGTCAAAGGTATATAAGGAAACTGGACGTACAATAGGTATTACAACATTGAAACGTCTGTTTAATTATATCCAAGATGATAGAAAAGCCAGTGAATATACCCTTAATACAATTGCTATTTATTTAGGTTTTGAGAATTGGGAGACCTATTTGAAGACAAAAAACATAGATAGTGAATGGGGATTCAGCAACGATTCTATTTATCCTCAAGAACTTTCTTTGGATGATATTGTAGAAATCAAATACCTAAATCGAGTAATAGAATTTATTGTTGTAGAGTTTGAGGGTTCTAAAGCTCTTAAAGTTTCTAAAGCTGTTAATAGTAGCCTATTGATTGGCGATATCGTATTTGTGCATCATCTAAAGGTTGGCGAAAATCTTGTGGCAGATAAAGTATTCCGTAACGGTCTGTTAGGCAACTATAAGACAAATGGAGAACTGTCATCAGTAGAAGTTAACCCGTAGTTACTAAGAAGACTCCCCAAATCTGAGGAGTCTTCTTTTATACTGAAACGATTTACCATTCACCATTATCGTCATAACTGGGATGCTCAAATCCATCGGTCTTAACGTCTCCAGTTGAAACATCTTCCCAATCAACCCAATTACCACTATTGCGATTGCGAAATCTGTCATTATCGAAAACACTTCTATCCCAATCTCGGGTTTTCTTTGACTTGTCACTAGAGTCTTCAAAAAGGAAATCAAACAATCCCATTAGTTGGTAGTATTTGCAGGATTAAGCAACTTGTCAATATTGAAAGTAAATGTGTAATCGTTCTGCACATTCTGAATCATGATAGGCATCATAATAGTCAAAGTTTTGCCAACCAAGGATGGTGCTCCTGTATTGAAAGCTTCCTGAGTCTGATATACACTAGGTATCAGATAGCTTTCACGCCAACCTCCATATTGTCCAGAAACGTAATATACATTATCTGTGGGAAGTAATATATCAGAAATGCTTGCACCTTTAGGAACTGTTGTTGCTGGTTGCGAACTATTTCTTTCTGCATATTTTACACCTGCGTGCATAACACGTCCAACTTGACCTTTTGTATCAACATAACTAACATCGTCCCAATTGATTTTAAGTGTGTGTCCAGATTTGTTCTTCAAAGTAAAATTGAATTGTTTGGATCCGACAAACCACACTATGTCGATGTAATCGTCTTCATATCTATACTTGCTGACACCCTCTTCATCGAAAGTGACAACTTTAGTCTCTCCAAATTGCTGTTTTGCATCGGCTGGACTTTCTACAGTGGCAAGCCCTACAGAATAATCTGCAACATAACTTTTTAATGCTCCACAAGAAGTAAGCATCAACAAACCGCAAAACGCTCCTAACAATGAAACTTTTTTCATAAACAATGATTTTAGATTTGAATTTTGATGCAAAGTTATGGGGTAAATCTCAATGTTGTATCATTTTGGATAAAGATGGACTAAGATGGATGTGATTGATTTAGTTTAGGTTAGAAATATAGTCCAAGATAATCATAGGATTAACCTTTTTATCTTTTATTTTGCATGTCAGATGCAGATGTTCTCCAGTAGAACGCCCTGTATTACCAGTGACACCGACCACCTCTCCTACAGTCACAAATTCGTTCTTGTTTTTTAATACTTGAGATAGATGGCAATAGCTTACTGTTATACTTCCGTGCTGAAGCGTTATGTAATTCCCTGAAACCTTATCATATCCGACTTTAAGAACCTTGCCAGGCATCATAGCGTAAACCTTATCTGATGATGCACGAAAGTCCATTCCGCTATGCATTTTACGCTTTCGAGTAAAAGGATCTATTCTATAACCGTATGGAGAGGTTACTATAAGCGTATCAAGAGGCAAACGAAATATGCTGACTGGTGTTAGTTCTCTCGCTTCATGTTCAGTTATTACCGTTTCAGGTGTGGAAACTATCCCCCTCCTATTATCGTCATCAACATTATCTGAAGCAGCAGCAACTTCCACTTTGTAAAATGACTTTTCCAGGCTCACAGTGTTAAACTGAGCATAGGAAATTGTGTGCGTCATCGAAATCGCACAAATGGTCAAAAATATCTTTCTCTGTATTTTCATAGAAGCAAAATTATTTCCCTTTTATTAAGCGACCAAGCAATGCAATAATTATCAACTTTGAAATACATTAATTTTATTGCCAGAGTATGATTATTTTTAGAATATCATACTTTGAGAACTTTTTTCACTCTCAAACATCATCTTTTAAGGTATATTTTATTGCATATCTTATTTCATTCATATCTTTGCCAAAGTATAATTAAAATATAATTCAAAGTATGAAGAAAGTGCAATTCTATGAATCCGAATACCCCTATGATACATTGGAGAAATTCGGTCTCACACGAGAGATGATTGAAGACCTTCCTATGCATGTACTGGATAACCTTTCAGCAGGTCTTCGTTCTCCAGTATTACCGATTAAGGTAAAAAACGATAATGGAGATGAAATTGCATGCAGGTCTCGTTTCTCATTCGTCTATTCCGATGAAGGAAAGGTTCAAGCAGTATTTTATCCAGCCTTGAAAACTGCTCCTTTAGAAAAGTTTGGAGTTGAAGAGCAGAAATCCCTGTTGGCCGGCAAAACGATTGTATCTGATGTGAATCTTCCCGATGGATTAAGTACCAGGGCATATATTCAGATTGACCCCGAAACCCGTCAAGTCATTACAGTTCCTGCATCTCTCATTGAAAACAACCTTAAGTTAGCCAGTGATGCATTTCATCTGGCACAGCAGGAAGTAACCAGTATCAAAAATGGAAAACCTTTAACCTTTTCTATCGGCAATGACCCTATTACTATTGGTGTAGATCTTACTGATAAAAAAGGTATACGAATCTGTGAGGGAGACGATATCGAATGGAAGAACCAATCCCAAAAGGAATGGGGAAAGTACACGTTCGGATGTTATGGATGCTGGATAACGGATAGCGACGGCAACCATGACTATATCAGTGAGGAAGATTATACAGAAGAGTTGTGGGATGAACAGAAAAAGGCTGGTCAGAGAAACATCAGTTCTGGACTACGTAAATAACATAAAAAGAGTTGTATGAGAAACAAATATTATCCTGAAGATGAACTTATTGCCAAGTTGGAGAGTGGCGAGTTTACATGGTTAGACTATGTCAATCATTTCTCCGAGGAGTGGCAAAATGAATATCAAGAGTATTGTGAAGAAAACAATTTGACCATTGGTGAAGCATCAGCCAAGGAGTTCGTTCATTATAAGGACGAGCAGCTTGAAACCGGTATTGCCAATGGTGATGCTTAAAACCATTCAATATGGCAATCAGAACAAATACCAATCCACGACAAATGGATCTGCAACCTGAGTTCCGTCAGCTATTGATGAGAAACGGTATGCAAGCTCATGTGGTCAGCAATGGCACTGCGTATCAATTAATCGTGCAGGGGCATGATTCTCCTATGCTCACCTATAGCATCAGCCAAAAGCAGATGCTGGCTTTGACAGACTGGGGAACCAATTCTGCCAACAAGAAAGCCTATAATATATTCACAAGCATCGTTGGCAATGATTTTTATATGCCAAAAGACTTCGTACACTTCCGAAATGCCAATGGACGTGTAGCAATGGGTTTGCATGGCTACAGAATAGGCATCGGTGAGTATGGACGATTCGGCCGTATAGGTATGCCGCCCCCATTCTTGGGTTGGACACCGAGGAACCAAGAGGGCTTTCATTTAAGACGTGTTGGTGGCCAACTCTTCTACCCACAAGCACCTATGGTTGCAGAGCGTTGGGACAAACGTATGAAGCCTGGCGAATTACAATCGGGCGGCTATGGTTTCTATTATAAAGGACGACAAAAGGAGAATGTAGTTATTCAGCAGCCCAGTCGAGATCTACTTAAGGATTTGCAGGCAGTCATCACTCCTATCGTTTCAAGACCTCGAAGCCAAGAACCAGCCAAGCCCTACAAGGAGCTTGTTGGCTCAGACGTATATTTTTCAAATGAGAAATGGCAAGAATGTCTTTCATCGCATGGCGTTATCATCGACAAGGATGCGAAAACACTAACCATACAGTCTGAGAGCATCAATGCCGATATGGTTTATGACCTTAAAGACGATGAGTTAGTTTCGCTTACGAATAACTCCATTAAGGATCAACCTTTAGAAAAGCGTCTTGAGATTATCAATGCCATTATCAAAGACGACTTTGTAGAGGGTATTGATATGAATATGCTCAATAGTAACGAGCGTATCTCGATAGCTCTGCACCCATCCGTCAACGAAGAACTGCAACAGCGTATTGAAGAGGAACATACCATATTCCATGGAATAGAGCAGACAGATGTTAAAAGTCATGTCATTCCAGACATCAATTACAACGAAGCAACCATCATTGATGGTAATGACCTTGCCTATATCAATGAGAATAAGGGATGGTATCGGGAAGGGACACATGGAAGAGAGGTCCAGGTTGACGATATTATGGTTCATCCATCTGAAACAGAAGGCAAGTACAAGATGACAGCCATTATCAATGGAGAGGCTATCAGCCATGAAATCAGTGCTAAAGAATATGACAAGTTCCTTGCTGTGGATGATTATCACAGAATGAAACTCTTTTCAAAGATTTTCACTGAGGTAGATATGAAAACGCATCCCGAAGCCAAGAGTAATATAGGAGCCAAGATTTTGGGAGCATTGACAGCTGGAGCAGTTGTAACTACAGGCATTATCCATGGGCTGAATCATCATCACCACAGACCCGATTTTCATGAAGGGCCGCATTTCGGGCCGAGGCCCTATTTCAAGCCGGGTGTTGATACACCTCGTGATGTAGCAGCTCGAGTCTTCGAGGCAGAGATGAATAAAGAGATTGGAGAAATCAGAATGGGAAGATAATGGATAAAGGAATGACATACGACGACTTCTTGCGAAGTCTATCCATCAAGGATATTCTTGTTGATGCAGGCTATACTCTGAACAAGAGAGATGGCTTGCGTTATCCTTCGTATGTCCGTTATGGAAGTGATGGTACACGCATTCGAGGGGACAAATTCATAGTTACTCAGAATGGTAACTGTTGTTTCCGCCCTCCAGAACAGAAACTATACAATGTCATTTCATTCATCAAGGCTTTTCCTGAAAAGTTTACCGAGTTCAGAGGTGGCATATCTTCTGACCATTTGGTTAATCTAGTCTGCAATCGACTGATGAATAATCCCATAATGGATAATTCTACACATCATCGGAATCATACCACAGGAGTAAAACCATTTTCCTTGGATGACTATACGTTGCATCTGTTTAACCCACAAGATCGAGAAACCCAGAAAAAATTCTACCCCTATTTCAAGCATAGAGGTATAGACCTTTATACACAGTATGCCTTTCACAAGCATATTACATTGGCGACCAAGGATCGCCCAGATGGTAAGTCATATACCAATCTTTCGTTTCCACTCACCTTACCAACCGACAATGAACACAAAATTGTAGGATTCGAAGAAAGAGGCAGACCACAGAGTGACGGAACATCATACAAGGGCAAGGCAGAGGGCAGTAATTCATCCAATGGATTGTGGATAGCCAACCTTTCGGGAAAGTCTTTGGAACATGCCGAGAAAGTTCTTTGGTTCGAAAGTGCATACGATGCCATGGCTTATTATCAGCTTCATCGACAAAGTGGGACGGACACCAAAGCTGTATATGTCTCTACGGGAGGTAATCCCACAGAGAATCAGTTTGCAGGAATGGTAAACGTCTCACCACAAGCCAAACATCACCTATGCTTCGATAATGATAATGCAGGACGAATTTTCGCCTTAAACTTTGCATATCAACCCAAATTAGAATGGAGAGACTACGTCTACAGTCTAAAGGATCCGCTGGATGTAAAAAGCGGAGATAATTCGCTACTGCCTAAAGACGCAAAGGAGTTGTATGCTAAGGCCGAATCATTGGAGATTGAATATTATTCTTCAAAGAGCAGCGGTTTGGTATGTAAGGAAGACCTGGAAGATATCAAGTCTGAAGCAATCATGGCTATCAAACTGTTTAATGAGGCCATACGTGAGGCTTTGCCATTCAGGTGTTCCGTTGCAATAGAGCAAATACCATCAGGATACAAAGACTGGAATGATGCATTGATTAAGGGAAAGGCAAAAGAGATAGAAACTGAAGAGACGATTGAAAGAACTGGAGGAATCAAAAGATAATCAACAATACTATGGCGACAAGTAATCGAAACATATTAAGCATTACCCCCAACCCGATACAGTTCATCATCAATGAACTTCCATACCTGATGCTCTGTCCATTGGGTTTAGTGTATTCTGGTATAGAGGGTAATCCCTTATCCAGTTTAGTGTTAGGCATATCTATCTGTTTACTCATGATGTTAATCTACAGATATGCCTATTTGCGTAGAATACGATACCATATCGGTGAGGAACAACTAATTTTTGAATATGGTATATTCCAACGAAAAGTGCATTACATGGAACTCTATCGAATTGTAGATTTCTATGAACATCAGAGTTTTATGCAGCAGTTGCTTTCGCTCAAGTCTGTTACTGTTTTCTCTATGGACAGGCAAACCCCACGACTGGAGATGCAAGGAATACGTGCCTCTAAGGAGATTATTTCGATTATTCGTCAAGGTGTTGAATCAAATAAGAAAAGACGAGGAGTTTATGAAATTACCAATAGATAAGATACTGATTATCATCTGTCTCTTTTGCGTAACTCATGCAAAAGCCCAAATTGCGGCATCCAATCCACTTGAATGGATGGCTTTGGCTGAAGGTAATGAGCTACTTAATTCTGAGATTGAGAAACAGATCAATGGTCAGACCAAGACCGCTGTTCTTCAGAATACCATAGCAGCCGAATTTACAAAAATGCATGAGTGGGAAAAGAAGTACAATGCCTATCTGAAGACTGCAAGTGGGTATGCTTCATCACTTAAGGCATGTACTCATCTATACAACGATGGAGTACGCATATTCATTACGCTGGGAAAACTTAGAAAAGCCATACAGAATAACCCACAGGGTATCGTCGCAACCATGAGCATGAACAATCTTTATATAGAGACTGCAACAGAACTGGTTTCTGTCTTTACGATGCTCAATGATGCAGTGGCTAAAGGAGGAACAGATAACATGTTGAATGGAGCAGAGCGTTCAAAGACCCTCTGGGCATTGAATGACCGTCTTGCCTCCTTTTCTGACAAGTTGAATATGTTGTACCTCAGTATCAGATACTATACGTTAATGGATGTATGGGATAATGCCACTGAGGGTATGATAAATAAGAACAATGGAATGATTGCTAACAGAGCTTTGGACCGTTGGAGAAGAGCAGCCATGTATTCAAGGAATTGATAGCCTATGAAGAGAGTGATTTTAGTCATGATGTTGTTACTCAGCATCAATAGCATAAAGGCACAGAATGATCCTGTTCTAGCAGGTATGATACTTCTCTATACCGAAAAGGCAGAAAAGACACTCAAGAATCAGGAACTGGCCATGATGATGCAAACCACCGGACATCTATGGACAAAGGAAGAAGTTGAAGCAACCGCCGACTTGCAGAGGGAGTTCAATACCTACCTTGACTCTTTTCGTTCGATTCTTTGCTATGCTGCACAGATATACGGCTTTTACCATGAGATAACGCTGCTTACCGAGAATATGGGTGGACTGATACAGCAATTGGAAAAGAATACAACCAACGCATTAGCTGTTGCACTCTCCACGAACAGGAACAAAATCTATCGGGAAGTTATCCTGAACAGTGTGGAGATTGTCAATGATATTCGGACGGTCTGTTTGAGTAAGAATAAGATGACCGAACAGCAACGTTTGGAGATAGTCTTCAATATACGTCCCAAGCTTCAGGTGATGAACAAGAAGCTCAAACGGCTAACCATAGCTGTAAAATACACCTCAATGAATGATGTGTGGCTAGAAATCAATGAAGGTACACGCCCAATGGCAGACAAGACACAGATTATTGAGGATGCTAAAAGACGGTGGAAACAGATAGGTAGAAATGTAAGACCATAAAATTTATAGATATGAGTTTTTGGAGTTCATTATTGAAATATGGTGGCCAGGCAGTAAAAGCCACAGGGCGTTCTGCTGGTCAAGCCCTGCTACAACCTAGTAGGACGCTGAGAGGTGCAGGGCAAGCAGTCAAAACAGCAGCCATAGGTGGAGCCGTAGGTTATGTCGGTTGGGAAAAGCTGACCACGGACAAAAGTGTTGTACGCATCGTTAGTGATGCTGTTGTAGGCTCTGATGCATCGGACGCTATAGCAGAAACAGCCAGTGATGTTAAAGCATTGAAGGAAAAGGCTGGAGAGGCAATCGAAACTATGAACACTGCTATGGGAGACATGAATTCAAAATGGAGTGGCATGACCAACTTCTTTCAGGGTCTCTTCAGTGGTAATGGTATCGATATGTTCAAGAATTTCTTCAGCAACCTAGGTAAAGGCAATGTTTCAGGACTAAGTCTAGCCGGTCTGGTAGCTGCTGCTTATTTGGTTTTTGGCAGAGGTGGCTTCTTGGGTAAGCTTGCAGGAACAATGCTAGCCTTGATGTTAATAGGCAACAACTCCAATATGAACCAAGTGCTTGCAAGAGACAAAGGCACAGAACGAAATATAGAGCCTGAAGAAACACAATATAGAGGCATGAAACGATAAATATTAGGATTATGAAATATACAGAAGAGATGATCTTGCATTCTTCAAGTGGTTACTGTATGCCCTTCGAAGAACAAAAAGGCAAGGAAGTAGAAATGTTGTTTGGTTACGGCAATCAAAAGAAAGAAGACTCAAACGAAACTTACTTCAATCATGGCATTGATTTCAAAGCCAAGAATTATCTATTGTCTGCCGTAGCTACCGGTATTGTAACGAGTGTCGGCAATGAGCGAAACAAAGGTGTGTATCAGACTATACGCTATGGTAACTATGAGGTCACATACTCATCATTGGCTTCTATATTCGCCCATTTCGGTCAACGGGTTAAGGCTGGTGATATTGTAGCCATGAGTGGTGACTCCCTGCATATGGAAGTCAAGTTTAATGGTCAGGAACTCAATCCAATCGAATTTCTCACTATGCTCTATGGTAACATTAAGGCATTGGAACAATCCCGACACGATGGAAGAGTTGAGTTCATGACTTTTGATATGGGTCCAACCAAGTATGAGAAGGACAAACAGGAGATAGAGGAACTGCTGATGCAATATTTCCCAATCTACATGCAAGACCTTCATTGTGGTGAATATGCATTACCAGAGCACACGGAGCAATCTCTAAGAAACATTTTCTCTGTAGCCTCTTCGAAGAACTATTTCTTTGAATCAGTCCCAAGCATGTCCAATCCGATGGGGTTAGGAAACAGAGCCATGCCTATTGCCGTCAAAGTTCAGAATCTGCTTATCGGTGATTTCTTGAACTACTTGGCATTACGGCATAATGTATACCTGTCCACGATGGATGATGTAGTAAAAAAAAACTTTATACCGAAGCAACAGTAAGTAGTGGAATTGTTGACCCACTGGCAGAATTGGATATCGATATCCAAACATTTGATATACCAAGACTCGTCTCTGTCTATCCCGACCGTGCAGGTGTAAGATGGTGGACAAAGGCTTGGTTCAACAATCGGGATGAAGGAGAATGTTCTGTAGAAATTGAATGGCAACAAGCAATCCAGTTCATACAGAACCGCATTGATAAAGACTTGTGGTTGGAGGAATACTTCCCGAAACAGATGGAAGTCTACCACCATGCCATAGAACAAACCAAAGAGCAGTTATTACAACAATTGAACATTTAGAAGATGACCGTTAGCAACCAAATAAGTCGTTTTGCAGAACTGGAAGTGTTGATGGACAAGTATTTTCATCAGCACATTGCTCCTGTTATGAAAGAGACAAGAGCGTATCTTGTTCAAAAGCAAGGAGAAGAGATGCGAGAGTACTCAACCAGTGCTGCTGGCATACTCAGTAGCATGGCTTCTGCCCATATGCCGATGTCCACACCCTATGATACCTTAAAGGTCACTGGAGAGTGGAATTCCAAGACTACTGAAGACTATGTAGCCATGTGTAGGGAGCGGATTGTGGAATCAGATAAGATTCAGCACGATTTGACTTTCATTGCCGACGAATGGCGTAATGCCGTGATAGACGAAGTTGGCTTGGAACATTATGATGAGTTGTCTGAAGCTATCGGTACAGATTTGGCCAACGCTTTTATTGAGAATCGATTTGAGCAGAAGATGATAGATAAACTGGTTAAAGAGAGGATGCCCCAGTCTTCTTCTGAATATATCATCCGTAAAGCTGCTGAATCATCTATTTTCGGTTTGAATCAAGTTCTGAACAAGTCACCTTTGGATCATGAGATTGATAAACGTGGCGAAGCAGCCTATAACCCAAGTAATATTGAAAAGGGTGCTGGTTATACAGTTGGAGCTGTAGTTGATGCCGTTTCCATGGGTGGTGCAGGTTCATGGACCAGTCTTGCCAAGTTTGTAGGAATTGACCTCGCTATCACAGCAGTAGCAAACAGAGGGGACGATGAAAAAGAGGCTGTTTCTGTCGAAGAATGTATTAGCAAGGGGGTATTCAATAGCGACAAGAATGTGTTCGATGGATTCCGTGAAGAAGCAAGGCGACTCACAATAAACGAGAGTGAATACATTGCCAATACAAACAAGCAGTTGAGCAATCCACTATACATACCTGATTATAATTTCAGCCATTGGATAGATCCTCAGAAGCACATCTGGAAATGGAATGAAAATTCTAACAGTCAAGAATCACGAGTCAATGTCCCACTTGTCATAGCTCCAGGGCATGAGAAAGCGTACCTTCTGTCTCTTCAAGAGAAAAAGAAGACAGAGCAAACAGAAATTATCGAGGTAGAAGAGCCCTCTACTATTGTTACCAAGGAAGAGGTTCAGAATGACGAACAAGTTATAGAGCAAGCAAATGAGAATGTAAGTACTCCACAACAAACCAACACCAAGGGATGGTCAGGATTGCTAAGTACTGTAGGGCTCGATAATTTTAAGGATGTGAGCCATAATCTCGGTTATGTCTTTGCCATGCTTCCCGATATGATTGTTGGTCTGTTTACTGGCAAGACCAAATCATTGAATTTAAGCAACAGCCTTCTTCCTGTAGCAAGTATCCTTGCAGGAATGTTTGTGAGAAATCCATTACTGAAGACATTGCTGATTGGACTCGGAGGCATGAACTTAGTCAATAAGGTCGGACATGAAGCCTTGCAGAACAAGCAGAATGAAGGTTGGGATAATCCAAATGTCAGGAATGCCTATCAGGTGCAATATCGAAAATATGAAGATGAGCCATTAAATAGCAGAATCAGCGGTCCAGTCCTACAAGGGCATAGCTTGATTGCCACTATCGACAATATACCTTGTACGATACAGCTTCCAAGCTCAGTCGTTGATGCCTATAGGTCGGGAGCCTTACCATTGAATACATTGGCAAATGCTGTTTTGGCAAAGAGTGACCAGATGCAACGATTGGCTTCACAGAACTATGAACAGGAACAGAGAGAGACAATCACCAGAGTCAGAGGTATACAATAAATCAATATCGATATGAAAGAACTTACCAATTCGGAAAAAGCTTCAGCAAGCAGACAAATAGAACTGCTGAGTGATGCGTTTAATACTGCATTGAATGCCGGTGGATATTGGCTGAATGCCACGGGTAAGAAATATCCAAAGTTTTACCCTCAAGGTGTAGCCGTCAATCCCCACAATGCCTTGTTGATGGCACTTCATTCTGATAAGAATGGGTGTAAAAGTAACCTTTTCACTCTATACAACGAAGCTAAAGCACGTGGAGCTTCAGTAAGAGAAAACGAGAAAGGTGTACCTTTCCTTTTCTATAACTGGAATAAGTACGTGAACCGCAATAATCCTGAGCAGATTATCTCCCGAAGTGATTATCTGAAATTGGCACCTGAAGAACAGAAGCAATTTAAGGGCGTTCACAACCGAGAAATAAGAACCCTCTTCAATATTGACCAGACCATACTTCCCTACGTTGATCGGGATGGATATGAGAGTGCCATATTGAAGGATGGAAGCATTCACCATCGTCAAGTTACGGCCAATGATGAACGCTATTTGAGAATCAGATTCAATGATTTTCTCCTTAAGATGAGAGAAAATCTTGTACCTGTTCGAAGTAATGGAAGTGGAAAATCTTATTACGATTCTTCCAAAGATGCAGTATATGTTCCTATTCAGAGAGGATTTGACCATTACCATGACTATGTGCAAGAGACATTACGACAAATTATATCAGCAACTGGACACCAGCAGAGATTGGCACGTGAAGGTATGGTCATGAAAAATGGTGTTGCTCCATCTGAGGACTCCGTGAAAAGAGAACAATTAGTTGTCGAGATTGCATCAGGCATCAAGATGTTGGAATTAGGACTTCCTGCCAAGCTTTCTACAGACAGCATGAAGATGGTTGAGTTCTGGAATCGAGAACTCAAAGAAGACCCTAATTTGCTCTCTGCTATAGAGGGTGATGTAAACAACTCTCTTGAGGTTATTCGTAGAGCAGAGAAAGGCGAAAAGATTGAATATGCCACCTATCGTAATGCAAAGGAAACGGAACAAATGCGTGATCAGCTTCCAAAGCATTATACAATAGCAAATGAGATAAAGAGCAGACCTGATTCAGACAATCGTATTGTCGTCATTGTCAAAGATATGGGTTCAAAGCAAGCCGATGTGATCCTCCCTCAAGGGGCATCCTTGGAGCCTGATGTGGAAGTTAAAGGCATGAGCAAGGCTCGCATAGAACGAGAACTTAAGCTCAGTGGAATTGAGAATGTGAGGTTCTACAATCCCGATGGTGCTTTTGGCTACCGTCCGGATGACACATACTTTGCCAATAAGGAGATTTCAGAAGCCCGACTCAATAATTGGGCATTGGAATACCTTTCAACACTTGATGCCACATCCGCTGTGAAGAAGGCAAATGAGGTTCGTTTCGACCAGATACAAATGCTTCAGGATGACAAATGCAGATGGACGTTATATATCAAGCCTGAAGGTAAAGATGGCTTCTCGATATATCCTGATAAAGCGGATTTGAACCTCTTTTTCACCACTTTGAAACAATCAATGAATAACTTGGGAAGCATTCGTTCTGAATTGGCCAACAAATATTACGCTCTGTCAGAGACGCATCCCGAATTAAAGGTGGACCTCTTTGGAAGTAGTGCTCAAGATACCGATCTGAATAAGATTGAACGCATTGCCATATACAAGACTAAGGACGGCATCTTCTGTGCTGCATCCATCAATGGTGAGAAGGTTGCACCACGCAGTGTTACGCCACAACAATGGCAACGCATGTGGATTGCAGAAGACAAGAATGAGTATAAACGCCATTTAGCAGCCACTCTATATGCAGATATTCTCAATATCGGTGCTTCTCATGAAAAGAGTACCAATGAGAAAACGGCTCAGGAAGTAGAGAATGCCAATCAGAATGAGAACCAATCAGAAGAAGAGAGACGACCACAAGGAATTAAAATGTAATCATAGATATGGGAAAGAGTAAAAATCAGGAATATGCGGAACAGTACGCCCAGTACGCAAAGGAACAGATGGTCAAATACGGCATTCCTGCATCCGTGACATTAGCTCAAGGAATATTGGAGAGTGCCAATGGGCAGAGTCAGTTAGCGAGGAAGGAGAATAACCATTTTGGCATTAAAGCCAGTGCTGCCTGGCTTGCTCAGGGCGGTAAATATGGAGTATACACGGATGATAAGCCAAATGAGAAGTTCTGTGCCTACGACAATGTGGGTGAATCCTTTGAGCACCATAGTAAGGTATTGGTTGACAATAAGCGTTACGCCCAGTGTTTCACTTTAGCTCCTGACGATTATAAGGGATGGACTGAAGAAATAGCCAAGGCTGGATATGCCAGTGGCTCAGACTATGACAAGAAACTCCAGCAAATCATTGAACGTAACGGACTTGACAAGTATGACAAGGAAGTGATGCTACAATTACAGTCTGAAGGGAAATCTATAGGACAACCTAATGCTGAGATGAAAGAACTCCAACCGATTGTTGCAGATGACAATATTCTTGCTACAGAATATACCTTACCACTTAAACGTGATGATTTCTTGTTTGTCACATCCCCATTCGGTGTTCGTGAAGACCCTCTTGACCCATCGAAAAAGCAGATGCATTCCGGTATGGACATCAGGTGTGATAAGGAAATCCTTATGGCAACTGAATCTAATGGCAAAGTTGTCAAGGTTAACCACAACGGACAGACAGAGGCTGGTAAAAGTGTGACCGTTGAGTATGAACGAGAAGACCTGACAAAGGTACAAGTTACCTATGCTCATCTTGATTCCGTAACAGTGAAGGTTGGTGATACTGTCAAGGCAGGTCAACAATTGGGTATTTCAGGTAATACAGGTACACGAACAACTGGGCCTCATCTACACCTGGAGGTGAAGACGATTCAAGCGGATGGATCTTCGAGAAATGTTGACCCAGCTGCATACATGGCTGAGATTTCTCAAAAGGGAAATATCCAAATACAAGCACTACATAACGGAACTGATTTGATGGCCAAGTTCCAGACAACAGAACATGGAACACAAATAGATCATACGATGACCGCTGATGACTGGATGAAGAAACTACTCTCATCCGAAGATAGTGGCATTGGATTGGGTGGCAGTCATGACCCTATTATTGACTTTGCTGTCACTGCTTTCTCTTCATTGATGATGCTTGCCGTAGAGATCGATAAGAAGAGCGAAGAGGAAAAGATTGATGAGATCTCCGATACTGTAGACAAGAAAAGCATCGATTTGACCTCTTTGCTACCCAATTACAAGAGTTGTACACTAGATATCAACGATAAAGGAGAGACGCTTATTAGAGCAACTACTGGCGACAAGACAGTGTCGCATACACTGAGTTCCAACGAGCTTAGTCGCCTTTCTGTGGTTTTGAATAATAATGAGCTTACAGATGAATCAAAACGCCTGCGTGTAGCCGGATTAGTAAATTCTGTGATATTGACCAAGTTTGCCTCTCAGAACTTCGAACAAGGAATGAGTCAGGGACAGGGTCAGGAAGAGAGTCTTAAACGATAGTATTAAAAGCGTGATGATATGAAACAAATGATTAGAGCACCTGACGGTGAATTTATAACTCAACGTTCAACAAATTAGTCTGTATTAGTCATAGTCATTGTATAACATTAAAGCAATAATTATGATTAAATGTGAAGTTAGCGTATGTGGCACGATCAACAAAGAGGCCATCATTCGCACCAATAAAGACGGTAAATCGTTCATGTCTTTCGCTATGAATATCGTGCTTCCTACAACATCAGGAAGTAAGGTGTTAGATGTCAGCGTTCTTTGTGATTGTGTGAAGAATAATGATGTATCCAAATTCTGTGTCGGCACACGATTGAATGCATCAGGAACATTGCTCTTCAAGAAGCGTGGAGAGAATCTATATCTCAATCTTTATGCTGAGGGATTTGAGTTCGAGAATGTAGCTGCCATCGATTCTATCAAGGGCAGTATGCAGTTCCGTGGTAAATTGGGCAAGACTATCGAGGAGAAAACGGATAAGAAGGGGAATAAATATCACACCTTTTCAGGAGTATCATCGGAAAAGGTGTCAGATGGCTTTGAGTATATCTGGATCAGTTTCTTTGATTTCAGTCAAGTTCTTGATGACGCTATCAAACCAGAAACAAAGGTGGAGATTGCAGGAACTTTGGATCTGTCTTTCTTCAAGGAGAAGCTTACCATCAGTTCAAGAATCAAGAGCGTCAGCCCATATGTACCTGTTGCCAACACATCCAATCAAGAATAGTTATGGCTCGATATCATAAAAACTCATCAGGTCCAAGCAGTGAAGACAAGGCTCTTGAGCTGTTCGCGGATATGATGATTTTATGTTGAGTTCAACATAAGATCATTAATGTCTGACATAGAATTATGTTGGGCATTAGTCTAAACAATTAATAATCAATCGTTCTTTGACATTTTGCACAACATAATTCTATCTTTGGAGGGATTAGAGACTATCTAAGAAGGTCATTAACTCCTTATCCTCTGACCATTTTCGTGATGGTGCATCAGAAACGGACTGCTCACATTTTTTGAGAGCTTCTAATTTCCTCTCCATGCTAATTTCGGCGTAGATGTTAGTTGTATCAATCGAGCTATGTCCCATCCAATTTCTAACCATATCAATATCCGTTCCAGAATTAAGTAGATGAGTGGCGGTTGTATGGCGTATAACATGAGGAGATGGGCGTTTTTTAGCAAGAGATGGATGATTTAAGATTACATCTTGTGAGTATTTCTTTATCATTTCATAAATACAGAATCGACTCATAGGCTGATTGAATCGGTTAAGAAAAAGGTAATCGTCAGGCAACTTGTTGTCTATAAATGGCTTGAGTAAATCCCAGAAATCCTCCCATAGAGGACAATTTCTCTCTTTACGCCCCTTGCCATGTAATGTCACCATTGGCATTCCACGTTTTGAAGGCATCGCAACATCCTTCACTTTAACACCAATAACTTCAGACACTCGGGCGCCAGTATTATACATGAATAAGATAATGACATGATCCCGATTTCTTATCCCTTGATATTTACATGTTTTCAATGGTGCAGCAGCCAAGGCTTCGATTTCAGATTTGTCCATATAGGTTATCATGCGTTTTTCTGTTTTCTTTGAAGGGATAAGATTGACATTGTGACACCAATCTATATGTTCAGGAGATTTCCACGCCAGAAACTTTGCGAAAGCCTTTATTGCAGCTAAACGATTATTTCTTGAAGAAACGGTAATTTTTCTCTCAAATTCCAGATAATCAAGAAATTTTGTAATAACGTCAGTCGTAATATCCGAGATTTTGAGATTATCTATTGCAATACTTGTTAATGTCGAGACATACGATACCAACATGCGGAATGTATCACGATAACTCATCTGAGTGTTACGACTAAGGTTGCGAGTGACAATTAAGTACTCTACGAGGAATGGTCTTAGCCAATAGCCAAGATGTTCTGTTTCAGCAATTTTTCTATTTTTCATTATTCGTGTTTTTATAAGCATAAAACAATTTGTTTGCTTCCTGCAATAAAGTTGGCGTCTTTGTTAGATAGACGGAAGTGAAGGACACGTTAAGATGCCCCAAATAGGTAGACAACTTCGGCAGTAAATCCTGTACGTTCTTTCCTGATTTATACCAGTTAGTAAGGACGTTGACCGCAAAAGTATGGCGAAGATCATGGATTCTAGGCTGATGGCGTCCTCTATCAGGGAAATAAAGACCTGCATTCTTACGAATGGTTGCAAATATCTGATGTAGAGATACCAAATTAACTGGTTTTCCTTTCAGATTTATGAAAACGTATGACTCCTCTTCCATTGGGTACATTTGAGTCCTTCGCCATTGTAATATATCTTGTATCAATCTTGAGACTTGTTCGTTGAAAGTTACCAAGCGTGACTTGTAGAACTTACTACAATGTATATGCACGTACATATTATCCATATCAATATCCTCAATTTTTAAGGATAAGGTCTCACTTATTCTGAGTCCAAGCACATACGTGATCATCAAGATATATCGTATACATATTGGCTCATTAACAAGTGGTCTATATTTGCGATATGTAAGCGCACAATCAAATAGTCTCTTCAGTTCGTCATCCGTATATATGTAAGCGGGATAATACTCTGGAGCTTTAGGTAGAAAAACGGGAATAGGTATGTTTTGAATGAGTCCTCTGGAAAAAGCCCACTCGAAAAGTTTCTTCAGAATGCAGTGCTGAGAATGCCAATATCTGGTGATGACATTTCCTTTTCTGTAAAGGAAGGCATTACTATCACTTTCCGTTATTGAAGTTAATTCTGTTGTTTCTCCAATGAACTTAGCAAATAGTCTCAAAGAGTAGGTTGTACTCTGATCCTTGCGACCAATAGACGTACGAAACTTGATAAATGACTCAACGGTTTCTTTTATACTCATAGAAACTCCCCCCAGTTTATATTTGAAACATCTCTAAGTGAATTGAGATCCACTTTTGCATATACTCTTGTCGCTTCCATACTTTTGTGACCTAGTAAATCACCGACTTCCTTTAAGGTTTGTCCTTTGTTTATCAAGAAAGTTGCATGGCTGTGGCGTAAACAATGGGGTCCCTTGTGCCTAACTTCCATTTCACTGGATTTCAAATACCTATATACGACGGAAGCTATGGCTGTACAAGATATAGGACGTATTGGGGCTGGTGTACAAAAGAACAAGTTGTCGCTTCCTATGTCATTTGGCCTTCCCTGTTTTAGGTAAGCGATAATAGCTTCTCCTACATTATGTAGAAGTGGTAATACTTGTGGTCGACAATTCTTTGCATGCTTAATATAAATTTGTTCTTTACGCCAATTGATGTCGCTAACCTTCAAGTTCGCAACCTCACTACAACGTAAACCGTACATCGCAAGTAACATAAAAATAGCATAGTCGCGCGATGCGGATTTACCTGTTTGTTCTTTTACGGTTTGTAACAGTTTTTGAACTTTATCCCACGGCAAGAAAGAAGGGAGATTTTCTTCACTGTATACTTTGGGAGTGATTAAAGCTTTGTCTAGGTCGGCAACACACCACCCCTTTTCGACTGCATAACGTAGATATACACGGACACAACACAGGTACTCTTTCAGTGTATTACGTTGAACCTTGTTAACCGTGTAGTATTCAATGTATTTATCTATATCTTCCATTGTTAAAGGGTATGCCTGGTTCTCCTTTTCTATTATCTTGTAAAAATAAGTGAGTATATCTTTCCTTCCCTTGATATAGGCATGAGAATATCTCCTGTATGCTAAGTGATTAAGGTATTCATTTATGCGCATTCCTGATATTGAAGGAGATTCTGATTCTGGTAGCATATGTAGCTCTTTAAGCCACATATTTGCAAAATAGGTGAAGAAACTGTAATTAGACTTGGTACCTTTTTTCTTGTGAGAACCTTTGTCTTCCAGGTTTTGCCATTTTTTTGCTGCATTTGAGATTTCCTCATTGGTAACAGTACGGAAGTTCTCTAAATTAAGATACTCTATTAGATGAAGTTGGTACTGTGCATAAAGCTGAAGTGTCTTTCTTTTAAAACCTTTTGATTTGCAATCCATCAAGAAAGACATTCTCTCATTATAAAAGGGAGCAGCAATCAGTCTGACTTTGTGCCATTTGCGTTCTGCGAGATAATTGACCATTTCATCTTGATAACGAAAATCTAAAAGGCCTACGTATTGTAAGAAATCAACCGCCATCTCAATAAATTTGATTCGCGAGGAAGGGCAATCATGATGTTTCCGAGAATGATAATGACCAGAAATGGGTGAAGACCATAGACGTGCTGCTTCAACGACATCATCAAGAGATACAATTCTCTTTTTGCCATCATGAAGATCGAAATATTGGATAAACTTGAGCGAATACCCAGCCCAACCCAATAGTGTTAGCCGGGACAACCCTTCCTTACTTTTCATAGTCAGAAAGGATTCTCGCTCCTTTAATAATGGTGCAGCCAAATGTTTTTTAAGGAATGGCTTGCGGATAATAATTTGTTCTAACATGCTCTTATAATTATGTGAGTAATACAATATAATATAACGAGCATCTATAATTATGTTGTGCAAAACTCGACAAGAACTCTAATTATCAAGTAAATATGAAAGAAACTGACATAAATAAATGGGTAACATTAATTATTGAAAAGATTGAAGGTCTTCAGCAGGATTGGAACAAGCCCTGGTTCACCCAAGGTGCCCTAAGATGGCCTAAGAATCTGACTGGTCGTGAGTATAATGGAATGAATGCCCTTATGCTTATGATGCACTGTGAAAAGAACGGATATACCATACCAAGGTTCTGTACTTTTGACTGTATTCAGCGATTCAACAAGCCAGACGGTAAAGAACTTCCCAGAGTATCAGTCCGCAAGGGCGAACAATCATTTCCTGTGATGCTTACCACCTTTACATGCATCGACAAAGAGACCAAAGAGAAGATTAAGTATGACGACTACAAACGTCTGACAGATGAAGAAAAAGCACACTACAACGTATATCCCAAGTTACAAGTCTTCAGAGTGTTCAATGTGGCTCAGACCAACCTACAGGAAGCACGACCTAAACTATGGGAGAAGCTGGAACAAGAAGAGACAGCCACCGCAAGGGAGAATCAAGATTCGTTCAAATTTGAGCCGGTAGACAAGATTATAGCGGATAATTTATGGATTTGTCCCATCAAGCCACAGTACCAGGATAACGCCTATTTTTCCATATCCAAGAATGAGATTGTGGTACCAGAGATGCGACAGTTCAAAAACAGTGAGGCTTTCTACGGAACCCTGTTTCACGAGATGATTCACTCTACAGGAGCTAAAGACCAATTGGATCGGTTCAGTCCTTCGCATGGCTTTGGAAGTTCTGAATATGCCAGAGAGGAATTGGTGGCCGAACTGGGCAGTGCTCTTACATCACAACGATATGGAATGACCAAGAATATAAAAGAAGACAGTTGTGCTTACCTGAAGTCATGGTTAACCCAGCTCAAAGAGTCACCACAATTCATTAAGACAACTCTGTTGGATGTAAAAAAAGCAACCTCCATGCTTACCCAAGTAGTCGATAAAGTCTCTTTGGATCTGGAAGAAAGCAGGACTAACAATGTTGGCCAGCGAAATGATTCGCCCATTGTTGAAGAATTGTCAAATGAAGGTATACAAAAGGATGTGGAAGAGGTTGATGAAACGCACGAAACTGAGGATATCGAGAGACGTTCTTCCATGAGAAGATGAGATTAGCCACCAGTAGTATTCGCTATTGGTGGCTAATCAATTTATGCTTCCAGATACTCCTGCCAGTCCATCTCATCTACGGTCAGTTCCTTCAGCTCCCAATCGTAGGCAACTTCAGGTAACGTAGTATAAGGAAAATGAACCGTATAACCTATCTGGCCGTATGAACAATGGAGTGGCGTAACACAAATCATCGTTCCATAATAGGTTTGAGGAGTGCAATATTTCTCCCAATCAAAACGTCCATTGCGGATGTTGTTACACAATGTACGTATAATCTTATTTTCCATATTTCTCCTCCAAGGTTAGGTACAAGTCAAGTATATATTTCTCTGCCGCCTCCATATCCTCTACAATATCCTTGATGTGATAAGGTGCACCATTCTTTCCGTGTCCGTCTTCACCAATCCAAAGATAGGCTTCATAGTCAGGGTCGTATGAATCATAGCATTCATAAAGATTATGAATAAATGACTTGACATCATTACCTGACATTTCAACAGAGATATTAAAATCCTGACCAGCAGGAGTGAAACGCTGAAGCTCAACACATTTAGCATTCTTACCAAGATTCTCAATAGAGACGTTCCACCCTTGCTGTTCAATGATTTTCTGTAGTCGTTTAACGCTCATTCCCATAGTTGTAGCTTAAAAGTTTGCCAAGAAATCCTGCAACTCCTTATCCTTTATCTCCTTGAGTATACAAGGCTTAAAATCCTCAATAGCCTCTATATGAAGTTTTACAGGTAATCCATATCTACTACCGTCAACCTCTATGCTCTCCATCTCTCTAAGGCTGAAGTAACCATACTCTGTTTGGTACATACCGGTTACAATACCAAAGAATGTGAAGTCATCACCTTGTTGTTCTCCCTCGATGATGTACCATCGGATATTGCCTATTCCCAACACTGCCACACATACGGCATCACCTCGCTTGTCATCTTGAGAATACAGAGGGTACTGTTTCAGTGCCTCAATCATTGCTGCTGTCAATAATCTGCTTTCCATAAGTCTGTCTTTGTTAAATGAAATAATCCTCGTTATCTACTTTAAGTGCCTCTATCAGCTGCTCATCTGGTAAAGCCAGTGTCTGCTCGTCTATGAAAAAGAAAATCTCATCATAGATTTCTTGGGCTTTCTTGCTTGCGAAACCCTCCATTGGGTCATCCATGGCTTGCGGTTGAAGAGCATCCAAGAACTTCAGCCCACCAATGATAAGGTCGAAACCTTCATTGTCCTTTACAATCCTACAGGTAAACACCTCACCTTGAAATACAAAATCTCTTGTCGTCATACGCTTGAATATTAAGTTTTTTCTTTTCCCTTATTTTATTGCTTCCAATCGAAGCGGAATCGGGATTTACGGATGCTGATAGAGGTCATTTGAAGAGCTTTCTGTAGGCTTTTATGATGAAATACGCTCTCCTTGAGAGGAAGATTTCTTCATAAACATGCTTGAGCCGTACATAATGCTCAATGACCTACCTTTGCTATCCGAAAAACCGTATTTCGGTTCGCAAGCATAAATGATGATGTTCTTATAAAGGAAGGAGCATACTAACTATAATAGAGATAGATATGTAGCATTTATAAAAGGGAACCAGGCACTAACTACCCTCCTATTGGAGAGCAGTTAATACCTTACGCAAGCATACGTTGCTGAACCAGTGCCACATTCTTATGAACTAAGTTGATGATATGCTGGTGATGTTTCGTATTCTTGTTGCATAAACCTCTTGATTGAATGACTTGGAAAGTCTTAAGGCTCAATTCTACAGTTTCTATTCGTTGACCATCAATTCTTGCAGAGAAGACCAATGAGTGTGGCTTCAGAAAATATTCACTCTGACCTACACAATGATGCATCGCTTTGCCCTCGTTGTAGTATTCCTGAATACTTTCCAATACCGACACGATAATGGTTCCGTCTGTGAATGACAACCCAAAGAACTTCTCCTTGAGTTCCTTGAAGCGAGCCTCATTCTGAATGGCTATCTGTCGCTGTCGCTCCTTTTCTTCACGCTCCCGGATGCGTTCAGCCATCTTCAAAAATCTGTCGTGTGAAGACCTCAAATCTGTAGGGCAAACGTAAAAGGCATTATTCAAGTCTTTACCACATTTGTCCAATAGTCTGATATAGTCAACCCACAAAGACACATCAGTGATTTTGTAATTATGTCTAAGCACAATTCTGAGTGATGCCCAACAAGCATCCAATTCTCTCTGATGATTGAGGAAATATGACAATTCAAGTTTCCGACCAGTCTTCAACAAGGTTTCTATCCTACTGTCTTTCAATAGTCCTTGAATAAGAGCTTGAAACGGCATATCCGCTATTGAACCTCGCAAGCCGTTTCTCTTAAGTATTGGCAATACCTCATAGTGTGGATATACATAAGAGTCAGATAAGTAAGCATACACCTCATTATCGTATCGAAGTTCCAAATTGCCGTCACGAACAAAAGTGTCTCTGTAAAAACCCATACTCCGTTTCAAGGCAGTCACAGCAGTTTTCCCTTGCTCATTTGTCCAGTATCGGGCAATCTCCATAACACTCTTTTGAGCAGGAGAACCTTTAACAGTCTTTACCTCCATCAAAAAGATACGTTGTAATTGCAATCCGTCTTGAGTAGATACGATTGAGAAATAACTTTTATCAGTCATTGTGCGTAGCCTTGTATCCTTGATTTTCAGATATGCATTACATTTCGGGCAACGAGCATATTTGCTATGGTGTTCAGTACTCCATTGATGACCACAATCCATACAAGTCGTTTTACCACTTGCTGTTCTATAAGCATAATGATTTATAGTCTTTTGATAAGCCCATTCTATTGGTGCTTCGGTGAGTTGTAGCAACTTTTCGTTAGCTGCTACAACCTCATATTGGAAACGTGTCTTGGGTCTCATAATCAGAAATCGAATAAAGATGGTTGTGGAGTACTGGGCTGTGGTTTTGTAACCTTTGGCTTATTGTTACGGTTCTGCATTATACGCATCTGTTCTGCTTGATATGCTTTGATAGCCTCTTGTCGTGCCTGCTCCTTTTCTTCAGCAGTAAGTTCTATCTGGTGGTTTACAACTACACCACAACTTATCGGAGAGCCAACATCGATGTTATCCTCATCATAGTAGTGCGTTGCGAGAGAGTAGACTTCATCGTCAGTCATACCACAACAGCCACTTGCTTTGACTTGGTTCAGAATGAATGTGATGCAGTCATCGAGGTTCTTGTTCTCCTTTGCATAAGATACCGCAAATAAAGAGTCTGTACTGGCTCTGTTGTCCAAGTACGCCTTAATTGTCTTCTTGAAGTGTTCTGTTCCTTTCATATCGCTTAAACTTTAATTTTTTCTTTTCCCTTATTTTGAAACCTTTTGGCTTCATGTTCGGGTTGAGAATTTCAAGCGTTCAGAACAGCGAACAAGGTAGATAAGACAAGTAAATGGCCTAGGATTTAATGGAATACCCCAATCTGTGATTTGTGGAAGGTTGTTGTTAAATCCCACGCCTATTAGCAAAGCGGTACTTGGCATTCGAACTGTCGCAGTAACTTTGCGTAGAAATTCCTAGCCGACGATGAATGCCTATTTTCTACAAAACACCGAACGGATATTCAACAATTCACCGAATAAATTCACCACAATATACCGAATAGAAGAATTATAATATACCGAATAAAAAAACCACAATCTACCGAATAAATTCACCACAAATTACCGAATTTTCATCAAATTGTTTGGTGATTAGAAATAGAAATGGTAATTTTGCCTCAAAATAATCGGTTATGGCAAAGTATAAACAGCGTATTTCGGATAGAATACTCAAGCGTAAGGTGCTCGGAAAAGGAGCGGTATTGATAGAAGGTCCAAAGTGGTGCGGTAAGACAACTACTGCCAAACAGTTGGCCAAGAGTGTTCTTGATCTGGGTGATTCTTCTGTTTTGAGACAAAGTGTTCAATTGATTGAGTTAAGTCCCAAAACTTTGTTGGAGGGAAAAACACCCAGATTGATTGACGAGTGGCAAGCCCTGCCTCCTATTTGGGATTCCATACGTAGTGAAGTAGATAACAGAGGTGAACCCTCACAATTCATACTGACAGGCTCATCCGTCCTACCTGAGGCTGATGAAACAATTCATAGCGGCACAGGAAGATACGCATATATCAAGATGCGACCAATGAGCCTTTATGAATCTGGAGAGTCAAATGGTAAAGTGAGCCTGGCTAACTTATTTGATGGTAAACCGTTCGAAACGCAAACGAACGATTTGACTATTGATGATATCACGTATCTGACTTGCCGTGGAGGATGGCCATGGGCTACATTGATTTCCAAAGAGGTGGCACTTGACCAAGCTTTTGATTATGTTGATTCTGTAGTCAATAAGGATATTCAACGTGTGGATGGTGTTAAGCGAAGTCCTGAGCGTGCTAAATTATTATTGCGTTCTTATGCCAGAAACATATCACAGCAAGTTCCGCTTTCAACCATAAGAAAAGATATGCTTGCCAACGATTCTAGCACCTTGGATGAAGATACAGTAACAGATTATATCAAAGCACTTAAAAAGCTATTTGTTATTGAGGATCTTGAAGCATGGAATCCTAATCTTCGTAGTAAAGCAGCCATCCGAACGACTGATACTCGTCATTTTGTTGACCCCAGCATTGGAACCGCTTCATTAGGTCTTGGTCCAAAGGATTTGATTAACGATTTGAAGTCATTTGGATTTTTCTTTGAGGATATGGTTGTGAGAGATCTCCGTGTTTACGCTGAAGCTCTGGATGGTAAACTATATCACTATAGAGATAGTACCGGCCTTGAGTGTGATACTGTATTACACAGACGCAATGGCAGTTATGCGCTGATGGAAGTTAAACTTGGAGGTAAAGATCTAATTGATGAGGGGGCTGCCAATATGCTCAAACTCTCAAAAAGCATTGATACAGACAGGATGCCAGCACCATCATTTATGGCTGTCATTATCGGAGTCGGGCAATATGCATACCAAAGAGAGGATGGCGTATATGTGATTCCTATCGGATGTCTTAAAGACTAAAATAATTGGAGCCTATCTGACAAAACATTCAGATAGGCTCTTTTTCAACTTTACCTTATACTCAAAACGACCTTAGTGTGGCGGTTCGCCTCGTTAGGCGAATATTCTTCTATACCTCCGGCAAATACTTTATCTATGCATGAGGAATCCACTCCTTTCGATTGAAGTTTCTCTGCAATATAATCTGCTCTGGCTCTACTCAAAGCATCATTAATAAGTGCGGTACCTGTACTACTGTCAGCAGCTCCTATAAGTGTTATATGTAAACCATGCTTGATAGCTACTCGGGCCAACTCCTCGATATTGAGATTCTGCGATTCTTCTTTGAACTGGGAAGAGTTTATCTCAAAGAAGAAGTATATAGGTGCTCCAATAATCTGTCCCTCTACCTCTACAAGTGACTGTGTAAGACTATCATTGGCAAATGATGCTATATCTGTTTGGATAGCACCCGTAGAACTGGTGTTTGTGTTATCCGTTTCTGATGATATACTTACAAGTGGCGACTTGCCATCCCATTTGCTGTTTTTCATTCGGGCTCTTAGGGAGTTCAAACCGCTATAGTTGTTTCTTGGATACTTATTCTGAATGATATTTTCATTATCAAACAGGTGTTTATACTTATCAAGCAGCCCCTCGATTTCTAAAATCGTCTTTAATTGCTCAAGCGTTTTTTGTTGCATATCGATTCTATCCGAAAAAACTTGATTCTGTTCTCGCATCGAATTTGCCCAGTCGGTCAACCATTCATTCTGCTGCACATACGGAAGATGATCTACAGGCTTCTTCCATCCTATTTTGCCAATCTTGAACGACAAGCCTACAGAGGCGTTGAGCATATGGTCGCCCAATGTGTTCTTCCTATATTGACCATCAAAACTCTGGAATGTCGTAGCGTTTGACACTTCCATTGTCAATGCAACCCTCTTACAGAAACTATATTCGGCTTGAAGACCGTACGAAATGGCGAATGGATTATGCTTATTGGTTTTGTTATGAATCATACCAACACCTACAAAAGGAAACAAATTCCAACGCAATTCGTTATCTTCTCTGTACAATGTCCCCAGTACGTTCCAAAGCAAATCGGCATGAACGGAATGGTATTCCTGTTTGTCCAGGAGTGAGTTCTTAAAATTAAAGCCTTGGTAACTGATTCTTGCGCCGATAGAGGGTGTGAACCATTTACCTATAGCCAAACCAACTGATGGCTGCATTCTGCCAAACAGATCTTCGCATCCTAATGGAGTGCCCATAAAAGCATTCGTACCACCAGAGATATTCACAAACCAGTTGCCGTTCCATGGAGATGTTACAATCACTCCCTTTTGGTAAGTAGGTTTCAAATATTGATACGTTTCGGTAGGCTCAATAGTTGCTTCCATTCGAATTGTATCAAGATTATAAGATTGGTCATCAGCCTTGACTTGAACCGTACAGCATAGAGCTGTCATCATCATTAATATCATTTTCATATTCGAGATTCTTTTGATTAATAGATTATAAAACTGAATTATCGTTTGCCGTTATCGTTTGGGCTTGTTTGCATATTTAGGTTTCATCATCTTAGATGCCATAGCCATACATCTTCTGGCCCAGTTTCTATCGTCTTCATCCTCATTGCGTCCCCATTTCAAGTCGCTTTGCGTACCTCCACCGCCATTGCTTTCGGCAAATGTTGTAGCATCGTCAATCAGATTAAGGAAGAGTAATGTGGCACAATGCATCACTTCAGAGCTTCGTTCTGCCAAATCATTTATGAGACTGTTGTCAAAGAGATTCTTATCGTCTTTACCGAAGTTTGCCGAAATGTTGCGATGTTCCTTAACCACATTCTCAAGCATCACATCTCTAAGAATATTGACCGCATTGGAATGGACACTACGAGAATACTTCATAGCCTCGGACTTCAATTCGTCACGACGCTCTCCTATGGACACAAGGTCATCCTTCAGCAATGAAAGTGTTCGTTCAGCCTGAAGCAACTTGTCTTGCTTGTCTGCCAATTTGGACTGGATAGAAGATAGTTCCCGGTTAAGCATCTCCATCTTCGTTCTGATGCTGTCTTCATTGCCATATTTCTCAAGTAACTCTTCCTGAAGTGCCAATAGTTCATTCTCCTTTTCCAGTCTTAGCTGATTCAGGTTATCAACCATAGTACTCAAACCTTTTACTCTTCGTTCTGCCAATCTTATCTCGACATTTAAATCAGAAAGAGCCTTCTGATGTTGGGTTATTTCCTGCTCGATCGAAGTACATAGTTCGGTCAGATGTCGTCTGTATTCTTCGGTAGTCCGATGGCGAGCACCAGTTTCGGAGATGCTTGACCCACGTTCCATTCCCCATTTGCGATTAACCTCTGCAAAGTCATTATGAAGCTGCTTCATTCGTTGACTGAACTCATACTTATCCTTGCCTGCAAAGATTTTCTTATAAGCAAACCGTTCATTCTCAATGGGTAAAAGAGTGCAATGTATATGCGGATTGAGTTCGTCGAGATGAACGATGAATGCCGCAATATTTTCCTCTCCATACTTGTCGGCCACGAATTTATAGACATCTTTAGCCCATTCCTCAATGTCTTTCTCTCGATAAGCATTAGAGTTATCAGCACCTTGCTCAAAGTCTATTTGTTGATTCCCGAACGCCAATTCCCTCATTCTTTCCCTTGACCCACCGAAGATAAAGTTGACTACAGTCCTATACTTAGGCTCTTCTAAGCCCATATTAGGGTCTGTAATGCCTCTTTCTCTCAGGATTGAGGCAATCTGCTGTGGAATGGTCTTCGTTTTGTCTACAGGCTTAATTTTGCCTTTTACGACCTCAAAGTTCAGATGTTCCCTTGATGGGTCATAGTTTCCACGACTCAAAGCAAACTCTTTACCCTTTTCGGTTCGGTTCCTCTTATGTTCATTGCTTTGTGAAACGGTCATCCCTTTTGAGACATGAACATCTATTACCTGTTTTGCCATTCTATTGTTCCTGATATTGGTTAATAATCTTGCCACAGCTTGCTGCTTGTTTTGGCACCTCTCCCGACAACGGAAGTTAGTCGGGGTATTAGGCTCCCCCTTCTTCCCTCAGTTGTACACCGGGCAAGCCCGACGAAGTAGATGCAATGGCAAGCCAATGCCAGCTGTTACAAAAGTTCAGTTAGTCATTGTCCAATATCTGAGCTTCGCTCTCCGATGATTCAAGAGAGGAAAATTCTTCTTTCAACTCGGACAACGACATTGATTCAGGAATTGTGATGACGATGCTTTTGGGCAATGTTATCTTCTGGATCAACCCGAACGCTTCCATCCTCTCAAGATACGAACGAACTGTAGCCCTATGCCAGTGCCATTCGGCTGCAAGGTCAGTTATGGTAACGTGACATTGGTTGGTCTCAATCTCGTAATCCTTATTTCTTAAGAAGCGTGATACAAACCTTTTTGATGCTTTGTCCAATAGGTCGCAATATGCTTCTACCTTGGATTTCCTATCACCGATTCTCTCTTTGAGGTAGAGGAATAGTGAAGCATTTGCCGATACTGCAATCTGCGGAGTTTGATTTTCTTTCATCTTTGTTTCTCTTTACTTGTTTTACAATTGCGTGGATTCAGTATCATTGTCACTATCCACTTCATCGTGACAATTAGCGTGATGATTATCATTAATGGAATCGGTAGTTACTGAGTCGTTTTGTCCAGTTTGACTGCATTCTTTCATAGTAGCATATTCGGCAAGTTCAGACGATGAAGGATAGAATGCGGATGCCATTAAAATAAAGGCGATTGAAACCGACAAAGTGTACAATTCAGGCATGAATAACGTGGCCAACGCAAACAATCCGACAAAGAAGAATATTTGCCTATTGTCCCTGAATGCCAGCAACATTTTATGTGTACGGTTGTGAGAGAACAAGAAGATACACAAAACGGTCGTTACCAAGATGCCAAGATGAGCACCGTGTCCATTGAGATATATGTAATGGAACACCAACAGTATAATCAGCAACACCTGTGTTTGTAGCTTTCTCATTGTCTCTCGACGGAGCATCATTCTGCGGTATTTCTCCATACAAGGATGATTGCTATCATACAATGCAATCGGCACAATAAATAAGATTGCCGGAAATAGAAGTTGTAAAATAATCCAAATCATAATGGTTAATAAAATGGGTTTGTATTGACGTATGCCTTAAGGTTCAATTTGAGATATCCGTACGTGGCCAGCTCAATAATTGACTCAACATCTCTAGGCAATAGATAGTGTGCACCTCTGTTCAATCGGTTTTTGATATGAGGATCCTTCTTCCGTAGAATAGCCAATGCACGGTCAAGTTCATGCTCGGGTATATGCCAGACACGACCTTTGGCATATTGCTCATGTTCGCATAAAGCCTCTATTACAAGTGTACGACCTACATAGGCTGTCCATTGACGCTGATGGAATATCATGTGCCGTTGAAATAGGTTACTCTCTATGGCTCTTGCCCATGTCCGTCTATCGTTAATTATAAAGACCAACTGACGGTAAATATTCATTCTCATAGGAATCCAATCATCACGTCTTCTTTCTTGCGTACATACTTAAATTCTCCATCTTTTGAATGTAGCGTCGTGTCCAGACACAAATCACCATACATCATCTCCAACGAATCATAAATGGTCACATGGATATTGTACACTTTGCCATCGCTCAATGTCTGTGCGTTCATCTTGAACATCTGACCAAAGGCTGGATTGGAATAAGCACAGGTGCTATGTCCGAACTGACTGGTTCGACTTGGAACATGATGATACAATGTGATAAGTTCAATATCATCCTCAAACATATCCATAACCTCTTCCAGATCATATGGTTCATCGGTTACGAATGTCAATAGCACAAAGTCATCATAGAATTTAGGTTCTTCCATTCTTGTTGTATCTAGCAACTGTGGAAGCTGACGAGGTACTTTATCAAGAAAATCGTCATAAAAATGCTGTAACATAATCATAGGATATTGCAGTTATACGATTTAAAAAGTGTCTATTAAGGATAGGGTTATATTAGTTGGCATTGTCTCAATGATGCTTGGTTCCAGATTGAGATGTACATTGAGTTTGGATATTGCCATAGGCATAGAATCGGACACCTTATGAAATTTCATCCTCTCTACATCAGACATCAAGGAGCAATCAAATGGCTCGATAAGAATGTATGGCTGAAGAAGCATCCATAGGTAAGACATTGCCTGTTCCTTGTTTGAAACCTTTGCATCCGATATGTCATCAATGCACGCTATAGCGTTCAAGAGCATTCTTCGCGTATTTCGTTTAGACATGAATACCACAGCATCATTGTAGGAAATCAAACCTTCTTCTGTAGACTGGTAAACCAACATACAAGCCTCTTCAGTCAAATGGGAAATGTCAGTCATATCGTGTATGCTAGAATTATCAAGATGATTTAAGAAGGATCTGAAATAGAAATCCTCCATACTGAAAAATTCAAGCATTGCTTGTTTGTTTGAGATGCCATCCTCACAAGTTCTAACCAGAAAAGATCTATAGTCCTTTAGAAGTGATTCAATTTTTCCAGTATGTAATTTTACAGAGTCCAACTTAGAGTAGAAGTCATCGGCTTCAATGATTATAGACATCATTGCTTCATCGACGTTTGGACTTATTTTTAGCTTCAAATCAACCAAGTCTGCAAATGTCATTTGTGTCATACCTACCAGACGAGAAATATCCACTTTTATGTATTTATCAGTCTGTTCCAGACTCAAAAGAATACTACGCTGCGTATTGTTGGTAGTATCATTAGATATAATAGGAAATACGGCACCTCTTAATTCCTGCCATCGGGATATTTTATCTACCACTTCCTCAAATGAAAGGTTATTGCAAGAGGAAAGATCTGATGAAAACTGAGTATATGCATTGAATGCATCTTTACTTGATTTGAACTTTTCATTTGTAGTATCATTTCCGCAAGATGCAAGTATGATTATACACAAGCCAACCATCATACTTGTTATTGTTTTATGAACAACACATAAGTATGATTCTCCAAAACAAGATGCAATTAAGTTAGTTGCATTTCGAAAATTGTTTTTGTTATTAATAATGCGTTTCATTTACTATATACATTTAGTTCTCAACTCATTTGCGATACAAATGTATATATAAAATTTGGATGAAAGCAACAAATGAATCAAACTTTATAATATATTTTAATTCATACTCTAAAGTATGATTTTACATACAAACAAACACATATAATCGACAAATACAAAGTACGATTTTAATATAATTTTGCTCAAAGTATGATTAAGTATAAAATAAAACTCATATATTTGCACTGTCAACAAGAAACAAATAGTGTTATGGCAAAAATTGGTTATATATTTAATGCTGCTCATCAGGAAGGATTAGATTGTGACAGAGCCTGGATGAAAGAGTATGGTTGTATTCAAATCATTGAAGAAGCAACTGATCACGAAGCATTGCGTCCTCAATGGAAGCAACTGATGGCAAATCTTGACAGAGGTGATGAGTTGGTTATCTCAAAATTCAGCAATGCGGTACGAGGTTCACGTGAACTTTCTACCCTTATCGAGTATTGCCGAGTAAAGGTTGTTCGAATTGTATCTATCAATGACAAGATAGACTCAAAGGGCATCCTCTTCCCTGAGACAACTGCTGCCCAGGTTCTTGAAATAGTTGGAGCATTGCCGGAAGAAGTCATCGCACTTCGAAGAGCTTCTGCTCACCAGATACAGTTGCAGAAAAGTATCAAGGTGCCAAGCAGCATTCAAGGTCAGAGCAGAGACGAGCGTGAAAAGACCATTGTTGCCATGTACAACAACGGACACTCTATTGATGATATTTGGAATATCAGCGGATTCCGTAGCAAGAGTTCGGTATTCCGTATCCTAAACAAATATGGGGTCAAGCTCAACAGAGGAAAATTCAGTGGTCCGCTTGGCAAAAGAAAGAGCAAAGAAGAACCGTCTGAAGAATAATATATATGAGTCCAAAACAAAAAGCGTTGTATGCCCTGATGGAAGACCAGGGATATAGCCATGCATGTATTACGGCAACGATCATGCTTCTGCGTGACGACCGTTATGCATTGGATGATATGATACTCTTCATAGAGGATGAACAGCCTACAGAAGAAGAGATAATAGAGAAGACAGCTGAATTACTCCAGAAATAATAAAGTCTTTCTATCGCATTTACAGGCTGCAATATTTGGCTAAGTGACTAAAATTGAGTATCTTTGTATTGAATATAAACACCTTAAATAGAATTATGTATGATGGATGTAATCATTGCAATCGGGGTGTTTTACGTAGTCGTTAAACTCCTCAAAGGTGTCTTCGGTGCTTTCTCAAAGACGGATTACCGAAGAGACCGTTAGCATTAAAAATGCTGTTCAACCCTTATGGGTTCTCTCGTATAAATATATGTTTTAATTCTCCCTCATCTCATTCTTTAATAAGGGCGGGAGTTTCCACGTGAGATGCCCTAAAGAGGCAAATCTATACATATTCAAAAGAGCAACAATCAAAGCTACGGACAACAGTCGTAGATGATTCTTGCTCTGAATATATATAGTTTTGCAAAGGGCTAATCGATATTGTCTTGTACTTCTTCAGAAGCATAAGTCTATATCGATAGAAACATGGAAACGGGTTGGGTGTAAGTCTATAAAAGTATCGATATTTAACGAGCAAAAAGAAAGCGGCCGAAGCCGCTATCTATTAGGCTGAGGATATTACTACTTCTTCTTTCCTTTTGCAGAGCCTTTAGGCTTTTCTTCCTTTTCTTGAGCCGGATAGAAAGAAGTGGCAACCATGACGATTCTGTTGTGCTTGACACCCTCCTTGTCGGTCCACTCTTCAGGTTTGAAGTAACCTTCAACTGTGAGCAATGTGCCCTTGGTAAGATTTTCAAATGAATCAGTTTTCTCGTTCTTACGCCATGCTTCCACATTGATGAATGCTGAGATACGGTTTGAATCATCACCGTTTTTCTCTTGACGGCTTACTGCCATTGAGAAACGTGCTACACTTGTGTTGGCAAACTGGCGGATTTCAGCGTCCTTACCTACGAAACCTGTTACTGCGAATGAGTTTTCAATCTTTTTCATAACGAAATGTATTTGAAGTTATTAATCAATTTTTACAATGCATAAATAGTTGGTGCATAAAAGGAATACACCAAGGATTACAGCGTAAATACTCTTTATTTTCACTTCACTGAAATCGGAGACTCGATAAAGGAAGATTTACACTGAAACGCCATTGGTTAAGTTCCTCAAGAACGATCCTTGTTGCATACTAACTTCGCAGTGGAAAAATGATGATGACTTCTTAAAAGACAGGGCGGAAAAAGTTGATGTAACACATCGCATAGGTTTGTATAGGACACTGTAAATCCTGTTTGCCGATAGTAGTACGTTTCGGGCAATCAAGCCATGAGAACAACTGTTTGAAAACCGTGGCATTGTTATGTGAAAGCTGTAAGATGGAAAATCATTTAAAATGCCAAGAGCACATAGAGTGGAGTCGGATTAAAAGCCGAAACGCCACAAGAGAGTATCAAGCACAGAATCATGGTAAGCCATTTATTGGCTCAAGATGGAAGATGCCCATAGGCTTGCAATGGAAGAAGTGTTATACTCTAATAGATTGTCGACAAGGCCGGTATTGCGAGTCAATTCATATAAAAGGAGCAAACAGTATAATATAGAAATAAATAATTATATAGTTATATAAGTATATAATTATACAAACATATCTTACTATGAATTAGATTTGTATAGTAAGTATCTCGTTGATGTTAGTCAAATAGTTTTGACTACGGTGTTCGCATTTCACTTTCCATTTCTGTTCCTTGTCCCCTTCAGCCAGCAGTTTTATTGTCTTCAAACCATACCGATGGTTTATTACATCGATAGCTTTCATTAAGTCAGAACGCTCCTTCCGATTGTGAATCGGATCGAACAGATTCATCTGAAGCATGGACATGCTGACGATATCACCTACGATGACTCCTGATTTCTTGTACTGGATGCCAGGGCGGTAGATTTGTTTCAACAATTTCAATGCAGCACTCGTAATCTCAAGTGTATCGGAGGTGGGTGTTATAAAAGTATAAGTGGCAGAATTTCCGTATTGGGACAGATCGTCTCTAAACCGATTGCTACAGATGAAGACGGTAACGGAGCGTGCTCCAGCGTTCTGACCACGAAGTTTGTTAGCACAACTGCTGGCAAACGAAGCTACGGATGCCTTGAGGGATGGCAAGTCAGAAACCATTTCACCAAAGCTTCGACTAGTACAAATCGTTTGGTTCTGAACAACCTCGGATGTATCTATACAAGGGGTACCATTCAATTCAAGCCAAGTCTGTATGCCTGGTTTATGGAAATTGGAGCGAACCCACGATTCGCTTTTGTTGGCAAACTCAAGAGGCGTTGAGACACCCAAGTAGTTCAACTTGCTTAAGGTTTGTCGGCCGATGCCCCATACATCTGCCAAATCAAAGAGGGATAGAGCCTTTATCCGTTTCTCTTCGCTATCAATCATGCAAACGCTATGGTAGCCATCGTATTTTTTGGCGAATTTATTAGCGACTTTAGCTAGAGTCTTGGTAGGTGCTATGCCAACACTTACTGGGATATCTGTCCAAAGCTTTATCCTGTCTGCCACGCCTCGCATCAAGTCCACCAGATCGAAATGGCTTTCATAGCCTTTGAGGTTACAAAAGCTTTCATCGATACTGTAGTTCTCTACGTGATGAATGGACTTGCGGAGAATGTTGGTTACTCGTTTGCTCATAGCTGCATAAAGCTGCATATTGGTAGAGAAGATGGTAACGCCATGCTTGCGGACAATATCCTGCACCTTGAAAATGGGATCGCCACGATGAAGACCGAGTTTCTTGGCTTTGGGTGTAAGTGCAACAATGCATCCGTCGTTGTTCGAGAGAACACAGACGGGCTTACCCTCTAGTCCGGGATGAAAGACCTTTTCTACCGAACAGAAGAAACTGTTGCAATCCACCAAGGCATACATATCAATGACGGGGTTTGTGGATGATATAGGTGACTGTTCCCCAAATGGAGAATCGGTCATCGGGAGTAACCTTTATTTCCGGAAAGTCGGGATTGGCAGGTATAAGCCATCCGAAGCCATCTCTCTTGACAAAACGCTTCAATGTGTAATCACCGTTAAACTCGCAAACAGCTACCTGACTTTCGGATGGATTGCGGTTGCTCTTATCCACTATAACAATATCGCCAGAATGTATGCCTGCATCAATCATTAAATATCCCTCCACACGGATGAGATAGCATGATTCGGGATTGGGGCATAACATCTTCAGCAATTCGATGTCTTGAGCCTTCTCGTCATTATCCAATGGGATCGGGAATCCTGCAACAATGCCAATGTCAAAGTACGGCAAATTCATTTCTTTGATTTGAGTTGCCGAATATACAGTACCCAACTTCTCAAGGTTTGTACGCTCGTCAACGATGGACTTTGCTATACAGTTCTTGATGAAGTCCGTCTTGTTATCTTGAGCATCTATGTATTCAGCCATACCTTTAGGTGCTCTGAAAGTATAGAGTTTGCTATCGGTACCAGGTCTTCCAGCACCTTCACGCTTTCCTCCTCTTGAACCTTTTTTCGTTGAATTATCCATAGTCTCCATATTCTTTGGTGCAAAATTATGAAGTTATTTTGATTTCCGTATTACATAATCAAAAAAAGTATTCGTCAATGCTGAAAAAGTAGTAATTTCATACCGCATAGCTTCATTTTACATTCAGTAAAGCGATACAAAGGATGCCGTAGGATGCATTTGAGACACCTGTCATGAAGATGACAAATGTCTGTATGCTGTAATAGAAAAGTAAGTCCAGACTATATCGTAGTGCAACCACGACATAAGGATGGTGTTGTAGAGACACCCTATAAAAGGAGAATGATTTTGCAATGATTTCCAAATGTTGTGTGTCATTCGGAAATCATTGTTATTAGCGTGGCTACTCAAATGTGAACTTATTGATGTAAAAGTAGGTATCCAAGTCTTCGTATTCATACTCATGGATGTAATCCATCATTTCGTCTTCTGATTTGTCGCCTCTTTCCACTCCCATCTTTGAACACCATTCCTGTATGGCATCTTCAATGGTATCAAAGGCTTCATCGCACAAATCATCGAACGGGTCTCCAGAACACGACACACAACAATCTTCAGTAAAGAACTCGCCCTCGTCATGAACACAGAAGATGATACATCCTGGTTCTATTTCACGATAACTGATGCTAAGCTCATCGCCAAGAACTTCATTGACGGCATGGAAGAAATCGTGACAGCCAGCCCATGCCGTATCGGTTTCCAATGTAAGCAAGTGCCAATCCTCTTTTTCGTCCGATTCATATTCCGCAAAGATGATATTGCCTCTGACAGAAATATGCCGTTGCTGATAGTCTATTCCGTAATGTTCTGCCAACTTTGCAAGCCAAACATCTTTTGACTTTACATCCATAGACTCAAGGGTGTCCCATAAATTCTTTACTGCCTTTTGTGTACCAGTAATCTTGTAAGTGGTGTAACAGTTGTTTGCCATACTCTTAATGTATTGAATTATAAATGTTAATAATCTCCATTCCTATAGACTTTGCCTTTTTGTAAGTATAAAATGTGCCACCTTTATATTTACCATCATACAAGGTGATAAGCCGTGAACTTCGTTGAACCATATAGTCATTTCGTCGCAAGAAACATTGTTGATGATAATGTTCGCTGACAATAATAGTTTCATCCACCTCATTTAGAATACGTTCATATTCCACTTTATGCTTTTCATTCCATCGCTCAGTCTGTTCTCGATATGGTAGAACTGCGATAATTTTAATCTGCGATAATTCAGGCTTCAAAGAAAGGACAGCCTTAGCAGCCAATAAATCAAATCCTATTGCCATTCCACAATAGAAACAATGATAACCCTCGTGATAGGATTTGGTTATCTCATTTCTCAAAAGTCGCATAATTTCATTTTGTTTTGCAAATGGTACAATCCTATGTCCACTAAAGCAAACCGATTCCAAAGTCCCAAATTCATTCTTCATTTTATACTACCTTATAGTGAGTTCTTGCTAAAAATACACCGCCAATTACATTTGCTCCATTACTTTCAAGTTGATGGGCGTATGTTGCGTAACTTATACCTTTGGTTATTATATCATCAAAGACCAATACGCACTTACCATTAAAGAAAGCAGAATCAAAAACTATGTTTTCTTCCTTACGAATATCAAGTTCTTGTTTCCGGTTCTTATGAAGAGGTCTTCTCTCCTTACTGATTGTTACGTGTTCATAGCCGTTGATTGCACCCGTTAGTTCGCATACTCGCTCGCAGAATGCCTTGTAGCGGATTTCATTTTTCATACTTGTTGATGCAGGGACAGGTGAAAAAACGACATTGCCACAATCTAAACCACATAGTTCATTCATGGCAAAAGCGGTTCGTTGGGCAACTTGCTCAAATGCTCTTCCATCCTTAAAATCAAAGATGACTTTTCGGTCGTTGATTTCACGTTCGCCTACATTCTTAATCCGTGTAGGGAAATATTTGTAAAACCATACTTGAGGTTTATCCAATTGTCTTTGAAGTTCACTGCACAACATAAATTTCATAAGTTTTTCTTTTCCCTCATGTAGATTCAATTCTATTTTGGGCGGTTCAACAATTATGTTGCGTCCAAGATGCAGCTGGTCCAAAGACAAAGGTTCTACTACAAAATACTACCTGAAAGTGTGGAGATTTTGCAGTAGACATGCGGCTCGACCTTTAAGGCTTTGAGACAAAGCAAATAACTTTGCAACACAATTCTGAGCCGACACAAAAGAGTTGTTATAGGAAATCTATAAAAGAAGATGTATGTAGTTACATAATTATATAATTATATACTTAAATAAAGATATAATTGGTTAAATCTTTGGCTATATAAATGTTTTTCAGTATCTTTGCATATAATTAATTATATAATTATATAACACAATGGATAACAGAATAGTATTATTCAGTAATATAAAGGGTGGTGTGGGAAAGACTACATTGTGTGCTCTTTTTGCAAGCTATCTGGCAGAGAAAGGAATACCAGTATTTGCAATGGATGCAGACTTGCAAGCATCATTGTACCGTCACAGACAGCGTGAGAAGAATGTTGACCCTGATACATCTGCTCCATGGGCTGTTGAGATGTTGAACACCTCAGACGGAAAGACATTGGAGGAGACAATCGCTAAGCTGAAGAGTGTTCCTGGTGTTGTTTTGATCGACTGCCCGGGTAACTTGAACGACCGAAATCTTGAGCATATCTATAAGGCTGCTGATGTGGCGGTGATACCCATGTCTTTCGATGCGGATACAGTTGACGCAACAGGCATCTTCATTAAAGCATTCAAAACTATTTCGAATGCAAAACTCTTGTTCGTACCCAACAGAATTAACACATCAGAGGGTAAGGCTGAAGAACTTCGCCAACGCACTCAGACAACCGAGTTTTTGGGCCTCGTGGGAACTGTACTACCAAGAATCAAGCAAAGCGTAGTCATTAAGAGATATACAACACTATATCCCTTGGAGCGAAATCAGAACAGTGCAGTGGAATCAACATTTGATACAATCATTCAGGAACTGAATATAAAGGAATAAAGCTATGGCTAATAAAAAAGAAAGACCTGCAATAGAAAACCCATTGGCAAATATGGGTCTCGATGAAATTGTCAGAGGTATAACAGCAAATGAAGCTCAACAGGAAAAACCTATGGCAAAAACAAAGGAGCCAAAGAAGCGTACATCGGCAGGCATGAAGCGATTCGAAGAGAATCTTGACAAATATACAGGCGTGAGCGAACAAGGCGTAGCCATTTGGCTTCCTAAAGAAGTCAAGAAGCGTTTGGAGGTAATCCGTGCAAATGCGGACAGAAATATTCCTCTTCGATCATTGGCAGCTGCCATTATCATGACCTACATTGAAGAAAACGAGAACCTTATAGATAATTTATAAATTATACATCTGAAAAACACGACTATGGGATTGTTTGATTTTTTTAGAAAAAAAAGAACTAGAGAAGATGCATTTGATATAATAACCAAAGATTTGCTTTCAAAAATATTTCCTGGTGGAAAGGAAGAAATTGAAGCCCAAGTGAAAGAACTAAAATCATTACTTAATAATGATTATTCGTCTAATAGCATAGAAGGTACGTTGAAATACATGACTACCTTATTCGCTATTTCACAAGATAAGTCAGAAGAAAGAATTGTACTTAATGGCGCTATGAAACGCCCTAAAAACAATTTCACTTATGAAGACTTGATGATTATATACAAGCATGTAATCAGAGAACACCTTTTAAAGACATTTGGCAAATGTGATGAAGAGATTTTTAATTACTTCAATGTATCAATTGGTAATAATGAAGGTGGTTCTAAAACTGATGTTATTCCAAATACGTATGGAGAGTATGGTTTATGCGAAACAAACCCCATTCCAGTTAAAGGAATACCTGCATCAGAAATATATTTAAAAAAATTAAGATTAGAGAATGGCGATAAGGTTCAATGGCGTCGTATCGGTTCTCTTGGAGCTGAAAATATTGAGGGTCCCATTGATATGTATTCGATCAAAGCTCTATCTGGAGAGGAAATTTGCATCATTTATATTTCGCCTTATCAAAGTATCATAAGCCAAAAGGCTCCAAAAGGATTTATAATAGAATAGTAATACATTGATAAAATAATGAAACCATATATCATATGCCACATGATGTCGCTCCTTGACGGACGTATCGATTGTGATGTGACTGAAAAGATAGAGACCGGGGATGAGTATTACGATGCTCTGAACCAGTTGGATTGTTCATCTACATTGATGGGTAGGGTAACAATGCAGATGCACTATGCATCAGCAGATCCTTTTAAGGCACAGAACAATCAAGCCATTGGTGAGGAATGCTTCAATGTTGCCATTCAGACAAAAGGTTATATCATAGCCGTTGATACGATAGGCAAATTAAAGTGGCCACACAACCAGTTCGACGGCATGCCACTTCTAGTCATTACGTCAGAGGATTGTCCAAAAGAATACCTTGACACTCTAACCAAGCAGTACATTTCATGGATTGCTGTAGGGAAAGATTCCATAAACTTAAAACGTGCCATGGAAATACTGAGAACCGAGTTCGGAGTAGAGAGATTGAGCGTAACCGGTGGTGGCAACATCAATGCTGCATTCTTAAAAGAAGGACTCTTGGATGAAGTGAGTATGATGTGGTGTCCTGGTATCGATGGTAGAAAAGGTATGACTACGGCTTTCGATGGACTTGCCAATGACTTCCCTCCTACTAAACTCAAGCTTATGAGTGTAGAAAAACTAGGAGACACCATTTGGGCAAGGTATAATCTATAAAAGGACGAAAATAAGGTTTATTACAAAGAGTCGGCAATGCTTTTGCTGATGGGCAAAACATGAAAATATGAGACAATTCAAAGTTATAAATCAGCTACAATTGATTGATAGTGTTCTAATGTGCAAGAAGCCATCAGGACGTTCATTTCAAAAAGCTCATTATAGACAAGGTGATTTAGATGGGGCCTGCGGTGCGTATTCAATTGCAATGGTTCTCAACATATTAGGAGTGTTTGAAGCAGATAATATTTACAGTGACTCAAATAGTGGAGATAATCGATTTGCAGAAAGAAGACTTATAAAAGCATTAAATGAACAAGGTCTTTATCGTGACGGCTTAGATTCTAATGAAATCAGGCAAATTCTCACAACAAACTACAAGAAATACGTAAACGTTGAAAGTTATAAGAAAAACGAAATAAATCTTCAAAAACAGATTATAAATTTTATAGAGAAGAACATACCTACAATCTTAAGAATTGACTACGACAAGTACCATGCTCACTGGATAGTTGCCGTAGGTTACGAATTAGACGATAATAACGAAATAAGTTCATTTCTTACATTAGATCCGGGTGTAGGCTCACCAACAATTTGTCCTTGGAATGGAATTCTAAGTTCAGATAAGTTGCCTCGCAAAACCTATGGTTATACATATCACACAACAGAGTCAGTAAATGTTGATATTACAGAAATGGTAATCATACAGAAGAAATAATCATGGAGAATCACAACGGTCATAGCTACGCTGCTTTCAAAAGAAAAGCAAGAGAACATCAAGTCTTATTTAGAGAAAAAGAACTTTGTGTAGATTATTGTGTCTATCCCAATGTGCTGAAGTCTTCTGATGCTCAAAAAGGTCTTGTGTTTTTTGAAGGTTTCAGAGAAGAGATATTGGCTGAATTAAAAAAGCCAGTTCCTAAGACTTCGTCTGCTCCTAGCGGTCAAATGCTCACTAATCTCTTGAGAAGTGAGCATATCCCATACAATATATTCTTTCCTATGATTCACGATTTGAATGGGTGTAAAAAACTATTCAATCTGATAATTGGAGAAGAACGAATCTCTATAGTACTTGAAATAATCATCGAGCATCATCCAGAACCAATAGAGAATTATCTTTCAGATCATACGGCATTCGATGTATACATTTCGTATTTAGATACAGAGAATAATCTCTGTGGAATTGGCATAGAGGTTAAATATACTGAGAAAGAATATCCGTTAAAAGAAGGTACGAATGAGTATGCGCACGTCAAAGATGATAATGGGCAAACTTGCTTGTTCCCCAATTACTTAAATGCCACAATTAATAGCCATTATTTCAAAGAAGATGTTTCACACGACAAGTTGGTCTCAAATAAATATAGACAAATCTGGCGAAATCATATTCTTGGTGCCTCAATGGTACTTAATGGAGATATTAAGCATTTTACAAGTATAACTGTATATCCTAAGTCCAATGTACACTTTAGCATTGATGCAATGCCGGGCTACATAGAATTACTTTCACCAGAAGGCAGAAAGTCATTCAAACCATTGACGTATGAGGAATTATTCAAATTGATGGATGAGCAACTGAACGTGGAGAATAAAACAGATTGGATCTCATACTTAAAAAGACGCTACTTATTTTAAAGATGGCAACTACAATCTTTCTTTACTTGTTTGGCATCAATCTCATAACATTTATAATCTATGGGATTGACAAACTTAAGGCTAAAAAAGGGAAATGGCGTACTCCAGAAGCCTGTTTATTAGGGCTGGCTGTAATTGGTGGAAGCATCGGTGCTTATCTCGGTATAAAAGTATGGCATCACAAGACCCTGCATAAGAAATTTAAGTATGGCATACCAGCCATTATCATCCTTCAGATAGTTTGCATCTGCCTTGTATGGTTTAGATATTAAGAATAGAGCCTATATCCGACATCATTTGTTAGATATAGGCTCTTTCTTTATTATTGTAGAATGTAGGAAGTCACATACTCCAGATGACCGGCAAAGATTTCATCAACATCTAATGAATGCGGATTGCCTCGGTCATTCTTTTCATCACCTACAAGACTTATATATCCATCATCGTCTACACGAACTGAAAGAATTACCACATCGCAAGGTTCATCATAATCATATGCCGCTATTATAGGACATTCACCCTCAAAATGGTATTCATAGCCATCGTCAACCCTTGTTCCAAAATGACGGAGTACATCTGCGAGTTCTTCTTGCTCTCTACACTTAATATCCTGTACGCTATCATAGATAGTAAAGTTCTTTAACCTTTCGGTGCGTACTGAATGTATTTCTTCATCATTGTCTTTGACATCAAATTCGTGGAACTTGATGGGCACGTAATCGTGAATATCGCTCGGTACCTCCATCCAAGAGATATTGCTCACATCAAATCCTCTGTCATAGAGAAATTCTTCAATCTCATCAGGGCACAAACTATCTACAACATTCAGCAGTTCAACCCTTACATCAGTGTGGTTCAATACTACAATCTTCATAATCCAAAATCTTAATCGTTAATAATCAGTTCATCTTTATACACAGACAACTCTTTTCCGTTTGTCAAGCGAACCAATAGCTCCAAACCATAGTCGTCTATAACTTCACCTTCTGAATATCCTTTGTAAGGGTGGAGAAGAGTACAGGTACTACCAATCAGTGTAGTTTCATTGTCATAACCATACATAGCACTAAAATTTTAAGTTTTACTTTTCCCTCATTTATCATATGACTGACCTGAAGGATGAATTCTGTTGCTTGAAATGGAGCAATGATACTTGTGCAAGGTTTTATAAGAAATACTACCGACTACTGGCGTGTGGAGATTTCGAAATAAATCGAAGACATGACCTTGAAACTAGAAAATCATTGGTTCTACATTTGCAACTGAACTCACCAATCAGGTCGTTGATATAATCTCATAGAAATGACAAAACTCGTATAACAAGATTGGCATTACATTTGTTCAAAAAAATACAAGTTAAAGAAAACAAAAAGGGACTTATAACTGTTATATAAGTGAATATGCATATTAACAGGCTAAGATTTTCTATTAAAGTTCTTTTGTGAAACAGCCTTAATCGGAAAAGAAGCACGAGAATTGGAGGGTTTGAACATTTTACTTCAGTCCCTCCAATTTTGGATTATATAATAAAAAAATAGAAGGTTAGTCATTCCGATATTGAGCTAACCTCCTATATACCATTGTAAAAATGCAATATAATTATAGATTTATATACTTATATAATTATATAATCATTATTTAACTTTCTCCATAAATTCCTTGGCAGGCTTGAATGCCGGAATGTTGTGAGCAGGGATAATGATTGTTGTATTCTTAGAAATGTTTCGTGCAGTCTTTTCCGCTCTGTGCTTAATGATAAAGCTACCGAATCCACGAAGGAACACTTCATTTCCATTGATCATTGAGGTTTTAATGGTATCCATCATACCTTCTACAACAGTTAATACAACCTGCTTCTCCAAACCTGTCTTTGCAGCGATTTCGCTGACAATTTCTGCTTTTGTCATAGTTCTCTATCTGATTATTTATAAAATTCAAAAAAGGATTGCAAAGGTAATGCTTTTAAAAAAAAAGAAACTCTTAATGCCTTGGCAAAATCAGCTAAAATGAGGAAAAAATCAGGTTAACTCAATGTTCAGTGAAGGATTATCACTACCTTTGAGGACAATTTAGACAAGATACCATTTATGAATGAAAAGGGAAAGACATATCGCTTCACAGTCAAGCTACGAAAGAAGCCACTTCAAGGAGGCCGTTTCTCGTTGATACTTGACTATTACAACGGTAATGTTGAATACCTATCAAACGAGAAACGTGGTGAAAGAGTGAGAGAGCATCTTGGTCTTTATTTAATTCCAGAAAATTCCCCTGAAGACAAATTGGCTAATGAGAGAACTATGGAGTTAGCAAGGGAGATTTTGGAAAAGAAAAAGGCTGAGCTTGATGCCTTAAAGAAAAATGGTCTACAGCCAATTGTAAAGAAATCAAAGGACGAACCTATTGAATTGCCTAGTTCGCTGGCCAAATCTTCAAATACCGTTTCTAAACTTTTGATGGTGAACGCTTCAAAATGCGTAATCAACAACATCAATACAATTTCAATTCACATAGGACATAGGAAGATAAAGGATAATCGTCTATCGCTTTTCCTTGACTGCAACTTCGGATCCAATATCATCTATCTAGGAAATGATAAATTCGAAGGTCGCAAGAGAAAGTTCCTTGGGTTATACCTGACTGATGATGATACTCCAGAAGCTCGTATTGCAAATAGTCAAAACAGACTTCAGGCAGAGTCTATACTTGAAAAAGTAACCGAATATCTTAATGAACTGAAAAGAATTCATATACTATCTGACAATACAAAATCTGTAGAATCACAATCTACTGCACCGTCAATGTCAGAAGAAAAGTCCAAAACAGAATCTGATGACCCGACTATCTTGACCGACTTGAAACTTACAAAAACGGAGGAAGAAAGCTATCATAATGCTTTGGACAAATTAGACCAGTTGCTTTCAGAAATTTGATTGCTTGACAAAAGAAAAATAAACAGAATTTGGTTTAATATCTCTTCTTTTGAGAAGCAAAAAGAGTATGTTTTGGCACTTCTCAGAAACTCGTATTAAAAGGTAGACGGATATAAAGAAACACATAACATCTGCAAATGAGAGGAACAAAGCCCATTTGAAAGGAATGTAAAGCCGCTCCTGTAACATGCCTCTTAGATTTGTCGATAAAGCCAGTTTAGTTTACTCCTATTCTATATATACATTGGACTAAACTAAACCACTAAATTTAATAGCAATCACAGGTGCAATTTCAGCTCCAATTAAAAGCTATTTTACCATGCAACGAAATGCAAATATGCTAAAAATTCTAAAAAAAGTGCGTTTTTGCAGATTTTATGGGTTTCTTTGCAAAAATGCAGTCCCCTGTCTGTCCCCCGAATACACTTTTGTCCCTCGGGCAAATTTCATAAGACACTGAATACTAATTGTTTATAGTATGCATTTTACTTTTTGCGTGGGAAAATAATTTTTCTGCATCGGCAAGTAAAGCTAATCATATATACCCAGTTATCCCCAAAACGAAAACGATGAGAGATTTTCCTTTATAGATAGCTTAGGATGTTCAGTTCTCCTATCTCCCATTTCAAAACAAAGGCTGTCCATTATCTAATATGTGACAGCCTTTCTATGAAAGTTTTCTTCAGATAAATATCATACTTTTTTCATAAACTCCTTCGGTGTTTTTCCAAAATACTCCTTATACCTGCCTCTGAAGTTTTTCAGATTTCGCATACCCACCATTTCAGCAACCATAGTCACAGAAAATTTTCCGCTTTCCAAAAGTTCCCGTGCCTTCTCCATCCTGATTCTCGAAATCAAATATTTGGGTGCTTCTCCCGTCAACAACTTCCACTTATTATAAAAGGTTGTCCGGCTCATGCACATCCTGGAGGCAATATCATCTACTGTCAAATCCTCTTTATCCATATTCTCCATAATGTAAAGCTTCACTTCATTCAAAAATGCCAGATTGGCATCCTGCTGAGCCCGCTCCATAGGTTTCGTTAAAAAATCTTCTCCAAAAACTTTCTGAAGAAATGTCTTCCGAAGAAAACGGCTATTATTTATCAATATGGATATTTCCACTTTAAGGTCCTCCAGATTAAAGGGCTTACATACAAAGAGATCAGCCTGAGAAGAACAACGCTTTTCCCGCCGTTTCACATCAATGTGCGCCCCCATCAATATCACCGGAATAAAGGAGGTGTCCCTCGACGTCTTCAGTTTAGAAGAAAGTTCCTCACCGCTCATACCTTTCAACATGATATCACAAATCACCAAATCCGGATACTCTTCACATATTACCTCCAATGCTTCCTGACCGTCATCAAAGCTCCTCACTACAAAACATTCCGATAAACGTTTCTCAAGATAATCCTTGAATCCCTTGTCATTATCCGCAAGTATCACTAAAGGTCTATCCATATTTTTTTTCTTCGAGAAACCATGGAAAGCTATTTCCGACTCATTCACCTGAAAAGTGTCCGGAATATTTAAGGATGTATACCCCCCCGAAACCGCACACGAACATCTTATGGGAAATCGAAGCAGAGCCTCCTTTTCCAAAGTCAGTATTTTCCCGTCACATATATTCATCAACTTGTCAAAAAACACACCGCCCATGCCATACTGCTTGCCATGCAGAGGTCGCAGAATAGGAAGCCGCGACGAGTACCATCTGCAACATTTCAGAAATCGCTTGTTGCCTGTATCCTTAATCCTGATTGCCCAGTAATCTCCCTTCAACGAAACCTGCATCGAGAGATGCGTTTCCGGCAGAGAACACTCGATGGCACTCAATACAAACCGGTCGATAACCGGAGATATCTTTCCCGGATCAAACCAAGCGCTTGCATAGTCAAAATCCGGAACCAAATCCAGCTTCATCTGTAACCCGGCCACATGAGACTGTAAAAAAGACACTTTCTTCCTCATAAATGCGCCGATTTCATGTTCTGCAACTACCAGGCTACCAGAATTGCCAAATAGTCGTTTCAACTCCATCAACGCTATCAAGTGCTGCTCCAGCCCGCCTATATGATGAAGTGCAACAGCCAGTTCCTTCTTTATGTCTTCCGGACAGTCTCCTTCGTAAACTGCCCCTAACGGTGTCTTAATCAAAGAAATGGGATTACGTATGTTTTGAAAGGTATCAATGAAATACTGATTTCCCTCTTTCAGTAAATCTCTTTCTTCACTGATACAGAGTAAATGGAACAAAAGCCAACATAATATACAGATTCCACTAGCCACTATTGGCAGAACAGACCAGGGAACCTTATGATATACGCCGATGGATAGCAGGAAAACGCATAATGACACTACTATTATTATTATCGATAAATGTTTCATACTATTATAAGTTTAAGTAATAATGATTCATACTAATATATACCCGAGTTTTCAGTCAATAGCAGGATAATCCCAAGTATGTCATCAGGAGGCGGTCTAATGGGGGAACGGTAGGTTCCTTGAGTCATCGAATTCACCTTACCAACCCTCGTTTGCTAGAAGAGCCTGCATTTCGTCCACCTGTATTTCATACCCAGCAACTCTCTAAACCATTCATTTCCCATGCCCAACGTATCTTTAAATATCAATACAACATTCCGCTTATCCAAGATAGCTCCAATCAATTATTCTCAAACAAAATAATAGTATAACAAACGGAAAGGCTAAAAAGATGATACCACTTCACACATATTCTTATCATACTCACATATCTTGCGCATGAAACAGAAAGACATTATCTTTGCAGCATGAAACAAGAACTGAAAGAAAACGGAGGATTACCGGCACATATACTCTGGACACTTGCTATCGTAGCTGGCGTGTCCGTAGCCAACTTGTATTACAATCAACCCCTGCTTAATATCATGCGGCATGAATTGGAAGTTTCTGAATTCAAAACGAACCTCATTGCCATGATTACACAAATCGGATATGCGCTGGGATTATTGTTCATCGTCCCATTAGGAGACCTCTATCGACGCAAGAATATCATCCTAACGAATTTCTTCCTACTCATATTTTCCCTTCTAGCCATTGCCATGGCACCGAACATCTACATCATCTGGGCAGCATCACTCATTACCGGCATCTGCTCCATGATACCCCAAATATTTGTACCGATTGCCTCGCAATTCTCACGCCCCGAAAACAAGGGACGGAATGTAGGTGTCGTCATCTCAGGATTACTGACTGGAATACTTGCATCACGTGTTGTCAGCGGATTTGTGGGTGAAGTGCTTGGCTGGCGTGAAATGTACTTCATCGCCGCTGGAATGATGTTACTATGCGCTATCGTTGTATTAAAGGTACTACCGGACATACAACCGACTTTCCAAGGCAAATATTCCGGGCTGATGAAGTCTCTTTTCTCATTAGTAAGAGAATACCCCTCTCTACGAATCTACTCGATACGTGCAGGACTGGCCTTTGGCTCATTCCTTGCCATGTGGTCCTGCCTTGCATTCAAAATGGGAGAAGCCCCGTTCCATGCATCCAGCGATGTCATCGGCATACTAGGGCTCTGCGGCATTGCCGGAGCCTTAACCGCATCTTTTGTAGGAAAATATGTAAAAAAGGTAGGCATACGCAATTTCAACTTTATCGGTTGCGGAATGATTCTGCTTGCATGGGCCTCGCTCTTTTTCTGCGGAAACAACTATGCAGGTATCATTACCGGTGTCATTCTTATAGACATAGGCATGCAATGTATCCAACTCAGCAACCAGACCAGTATTTTCGACATCTACCCGTCTGCCTCCAATCGGGTAAATACGATTTTCATGACCACTTACTTCATCGGCGGCTCTTTGGGTACCTTCCTTGCAGGAAGCAGTTGGCAGACTTGGGGATGGAGTGGCGTGGTCGGCACCGGCGTTATTTTAACAATAATATCGTTGTCCATCACCCTTTACAGCAAGAAATAACAAGGATACTATCATTTTTCCAAGCAAACGCAAAGATTTGATAATTTTTATTTGTCATGCAAAGGATAAGGAAGATATTGAACAGAATTGTTATACCTTTGTCGCATCAAACTATAAACGACAGATTGATAATAGATTCGTCAACCAAGCATAGTCAAAAACAACCCTATGAATTCAGCAAAGAAAATACCCTCTCCACTCGTTTCTCTATTTCCCATCGCTTTTCTCGTAGGAATGCTGTTCGCCACCATCCATACTTTCGGAAGTGACGCCTTGAGTGGAGGAAGCCAGATTTCCCTGCTTGCCACCACTGGTATGTGTGTCTTTATCGGCATGACTTTCTACCGCATCCCTTGGAAAGATTATGAACTTGCCATCACCAACAACATTTCAGGTGTTGCCACAGCTATCATTATTCTATTGATTATCGGTGCTTTGAGCGGCACATGGATGATAAGTGGGGTGGTACCTACCCTTATATATTATGGTATGCAGATTATCCATCCGAATTTTTTCCTTGCTTCTACCTGCATTATTTGTGCATTGGTATCAGTAATGACGGGAAGTTCATGGACCACTATCGCCACCATCGGTATCGCCCTTTTGGGCATAGGTAAGGCACAAGGTTTTGAAGAGGGATGGATAGCCGGTGCCATCATTTCGGGAGCCTATTTCGGAGACAAAATTTCACCGTTATCGGATACCACGGTCCTTGCCTCATCCGTAACGGAAACACCGTTATTCAGCCATATCCGCTATATGATGATCACCACCGTCCCCTCTCTCCTCATCACCCTTGTCATCTTTACAGTAATGGGACTCACACACGAAACGAACAATACACAACAGATCGCGGAATTTACGGCAGCATTGGACGCCAAATTCAACATTACTCCCTGGTTACTGGCTGTTCCCGTGATTACGGGAATACTGATTGCCCGGAGAGTGCCTTCCGTCATCACACTCTTTCTCTCCACTCTGCTGGCAGGGATATTCGCCTTCATCTTCCAACCGGGACTACTGAATGAGATAGCGGAAGGTGGGAATATGTTCAAAGGGATAATGATGACATTCTATGGCAGTACCAGTCTACAAACTGACAGTGACATGTTGACAGAACTGATTGCCACACGAGGTATGGCAGGAATGATGAATACCATCTGGCTCATCATCTGCGCCATGTGTTTCGGTGGAGCCATGACGGCAAGCGGCATGCTAGGAAGCATCACTTCCCTATTCGTCCGCTTCATGAAGAATACAGCCAGCATGGTAGCATCCACCGTATGTTCCGGATTGTTCCTGAACCTTGCCACGGCAGACCAGTACATCAGCATTATCCTCACCGGAAACATGTTCAGCAACGTTTACGCAAAGAAAGGCTACGAAAGCCGGCTACTTAGCCGTACCACGGAAGATGCCGTTACCGTCACCTCCCCGCTTATCCCATGGAACACCTGCGGCATGACGCAAGCCACCATTTTGAGTGTACCCACACTGACCTACCTTCCCTATTGCTTCTTCAACCTTATCAGTCCGGTAATGAGTATCTTTATTGCTGCTATCGGATATAAAATAATTAAAAAACCGGTGAACAATCCTGGATAGGCATTGTTCTTGCAATAAACTTATAACGAACAATTTATTTAAACCTAAACAAAAAAAGATTCGATTATGAAAAAGTTTATTGCATTAGCAGCAGTAGTATTGGTAAGCATGGCAACAACGACCATGTATGCACAAGAGAGTAGAGCTGAAAAGCGCGCAGACCGTAAAGCCCAAAGAGACGCAGAACGTGCACGCCTGAAAGCTGAAGAACAAGCACAGGATGCCATTTCGTACGATGACGCAATGGCGGCCTTGAAAGCTCACCAGTTCGTAATGGAGGCAGACCAAGTGATGTTCCGCAACGGACAGACCGCATTTGTAAACTCCAACACCAACTTCGTATTGGTCAACCAAGGACGTGGCACCGTGCAGGTAGCCTTCAACACCGTATACCCAGGTCCTAACGGCATTGGCGGTGTAACAGTAGACGGAACCGTATCGGACATCCAAATGACTACCGACAAACGGGGCAACGTGAATTGTAACTTCAGCATCCAGGGTATCGGCATTTCCGCCCAGATATTCCTTACGCTGACCGATGGCGGGAACAACGCAACCGTAACCATCAGCCCGAACTTCAACTCCAACACCATGACTTTGAGCGGGAACCTGGTTCCGCTGGAACAATCCAACATATTCAAGGGACGTTCCTGGTAAAACCCTTATATAAATATATATATTCCCACTCCGCCACAAATCACACTAAAAAGTGTACATTTGTAGCGGAGTTTTTTATATACCAATGTCATGAGAGAATTTATCATTGCAGACAATCAAGATATCACCAAAGCAGGCATGATGTTCCTATTGGGCAGACAGAAAGACACCTCCCTGCTGCTGGAAGCCGACAACAAGGCAGAACTGATACAGCAACTACGCCTGCATCCCACCGCCGTTGTCATTCTGGACTATACCCTTTTTGATTTTTCGGGAGCCGAAGAGCTAATGGTACTTCACGAACGCTTCAAGGAAGCCGATTGGCTACTCTTTTCCGACGAATTGAGCCTACCGTTCCTGCGCCAGGTATTGTTCAGCAGCATGGCATTCGGCGTAGCGCTGAAGGATAATTCCAAAGAAGAGATACTGACCGCACTACAATGCGCCTCACGCAAGGAGCGATTCATCTGTAATCACGTCAGTAACCTGCTGCTCGCAGGCAACGGTTCCTCCTCCCCCACTCATCCTACCATCAAAGATGATTTACTGACTACTGCCGAACGGAGCATCCTAAAAGAGATAGCCCTGGGGAAAACAACCAAAGAAATAGCTGCCGAACGAAACCTCAGCTTCCATACGGTAAACAGCCACCGGAAGAATATCTTCCGGAAACTGGGTGTAAACAATGCGCACGAAGCCACCAAATATGCCATGAAGGCAGGCATCGTAGACTTGGTGGAATATTATATATAAATCTCCCCGCTCCCGACACACAGCCGGGCATCAGCATCATACACCACTCCGAACTGGCCCGGAGCAATGCCTTGCAGCTTTTCTTCCGAAACAATGCGGTAACCCTCCGCCTCCTTTTGCAACCTGCCTTTGACAAACTCCGGCGTATGGCGTATCTTGAAAGTCACCTCCACCTCTTCCTGCGCTCCCTTCCAGGGATTATCCGTAATGAAATGAAAATCGTACATACGGAATTCATAGCCGTATTGCAATGCCGTATCACATCCGCGGGACACGTAAATCACATTCTCCTCCACATCCTTGCGGACAACAAACCACGGTCCTCCACCCAACCCCAATCCTTTACGCTGGCCGATGGTATGAAACCAATAGCCCCGATGCTTGCCCAACTTTCTACCCGTTTCCAACTCCACAATATCCCCTTCCCTTTCGCCAAGGAAACGGCGCACAAAATCATTATAATCAATCTTTCCCAGAAAGCAGATGCCCTGACTGTCACGACGTCTGGCGCTGGGCAATCCGGCACGCAGGGCTATGTCACGAACCTCATTCTTCATCAGTCTGCCCAATGGAAACATCAGTTTGGAAACTTGCAGATAATCTATCTGTGCCAGAAAGTCGGTCTGGTCTTTCACGGAATCGGCAGCGGTACCGAGCCATGTCTTTCCATCCCTCAACACCGTAGTGGCGTAGTGCCCGGTTGCCGTGACATCGAAATCCTTCCCCACACGTTGCTCAAAGCACCCGAACTTTATCAGCTTGTTGCACATCACATCCGGATTGGGAGTCAAGCCACGTCTTATTTTATCAATGGCATAAGCCGCCACCTGGTCCCAATACTCCCGGTGCAGGTCCACTACTTCCAACGATAATCCATAACGCCGGGCAATGGCAGAAGCCATCTCCATATCCTCTTCCGCAGAGCAGTCCATATAATCGGCATCGTCCCTCCCTATTTTGATATAAAATAGAGAAGGACGGTAACCTTGTTCGCAAAGGAGATGTACCACCACGGAGCTGTCTACACCTCCCGACAATAATACAGCAATATTCATTCTATCGTATACTGTTATTCTTTTAAATTCTGTCAAATGCCTGGGACAAGTCGTCCAGCAAATCATCGATATGTTCTGTCCCGATGGAGAGGCGGACCGTGCCCGGTTTGATGCCTTGTTCTTCCAATTCCCGTGCACTCAATTGGGAATGGGTAGTGGTGGCAGGATGGATAACCAGGGATTTCACATCAGCCACATTGGCAAGCAACGAGAATATCTGTAAACTGTCAATAAACGTCTGCGCTTCCTTCACACCGCCCCGCACCTCAAACGTAAAGATAGAACCGCCTCCATTCGGAAAGTATTTCCCGTAAAGCGCGTGGTCAGGATGCTCGGGCAGGGACGGGTGGTTCACGGCAACCACTTTGGGATGCTTCTTCAAGAATTCAACCACTTTCAAGGCATTCTCCACATGACGTTCCACGCGAAGCGACAACGTCTCCAATCCTTGCAACAGAATGAAAGCATTGAAAGGACTGATTGTGGCACCGGTATCACGCAACAATACGGCACGGATACGGATGGCATAGGCAGCAGGACCGGCAACGTCAACGAAACGTACTCCATGATAACTCGGGTCCGGTTCCGTCAGTTGGGGAAACTTCCCCGAGGCCACCCAGTCGAACTTGCCGCTATCTACAATAACACCACCCAAGGACGTACCATGCCCTCCGATGAACTTCGTTGCCGAATGGACTACAATATCTGCCCCATGCTCTATGGGACGAATCAGGTAAGGAGTACCGAAGGTGTTATCTATAATCAGAGGAATCCGGTGACGGTGTGCTATTTCAGCAACGGCATCAATGTCAATGATGTTGCAATTCGGATTTCCCAGCGTTTCAATGAATACTGCCTTGGTATTCTCCTGAATCGCTTTCTCGAAATTGTCCAGATTGCCCGGGTCCACAAAAGTAGTGGTAACCCCGTAGGCAGGCAATGTGTGGGCCAGCAGATTATACGTTCCGCCGTAGATGGTCTTAGCTGCCACGATATGGTCGCCTGCACGGGTGATATTCTCAAAGGCATAAGTGATGGCTGCCGCACCCGAGGCTACGGCCAATCCGGCAACACCGCCTTCCAGAGCCGCCACACGTTTCTCGAACACATCCTGGGTGGAATTCGTCAACCGCCCGTAAATATTCCCCGGGTCCTGCAAGCCAAAGCGGGCTGCCGCATGGGCCGAATTACGGAATACATACGAAGTTGTCTGATAGATAGGTACGGCGCGGGCATCAGTTGCCGGGTCGGGTTGTTCTTGTCCAACGTGAAGTTGTAGAGTCTCAAAGTGCAATTTCTTTGTTTCCATTGTCGTTTGTATTTTAGGTGAATAAACCGTTTCTCATTCGGATGTTGCAAAGATAGAGCGATAAGCCGGGGCAGACAATGACACAGATTAGGGAATTTTATACCACAATTGTGGTAGATAAGCAAGCTATTTTCTATCTTTAGATAAGATAGACTGCATTTCGGCAAAACTTTTTCATGCAAGCATGAAAGTTCTGCACTCAATTTGCACTATCTTTGCCCCCATGAAAGCAAGAAATATACTGATACTCATATTGGGAACCCTGATTCTTCCCATTTATCTGACTTCCTGCGGGGTGGACCGCTGGAAAGAGTATGCCGGACAGACCCAGACAGACCGCTGGATTGACGATACCATGCGTGTGTGGTACTATTGGATAGACGCTATCCCCCATACCAACGACTTGAACTATTTTCAAGCCCCTTTCACTTTCTTTGCCTCGCTCAAATCCGAAGAAGACAAATTCTCCACCATCGACAGTCTGGTCAGCGTCACCACTACCCGCAGCATCCCCTATACGGATTACAGCTACGGATTCCAGTTCACTACCAACCAGATAGAAGTAGAAGGAGAAGAGAATGCCATTGTTGCACAGATTCTTTACGTTGCCGACGGAAGCCCGGCCTCGGAAATCGGGCTGAAACGGGGTGACTGGATTATGAAGATGGACGGGAACTTTATTACTGAACAGAATTATAAGAAACTGTATGGAAGTAGTGCCATGGAACTTACAGTAGGTTATTACGACGTGGAGAAAAATGCCATCGTTGCTTACGACAAACCCAGACAGATAGCATCGGCGCGTCCCGTCAACGACAACCCGGTGCACTATAAGAATGTATATACATCAGGCAGCAAGAAAATAGGTTATCTGGTCTACAACCACTTCAGTTCCGGCCCCACGGACAACAGTAATGAATATGACAACGACCTGCGCAGCGCATTCCAATATTTCGCATCACAGCAAGTCAACGAATTCATCCTTGACTTGCGCTACAACAACGGTGGATTACTGAGTTGCGCAGAATTGCTGTGTACCATGCTTGCACCTTCCTCCGCCTTGGGACAAGAGTTGGGGTACCTGGAATTCAACAACCGCTTCAATCCGCAGATAGTACCGTTCACCCTGAACTCCGGACTCATCGGAAACGGAGCAAACCTAAACCTGAATACTCTCTACGTACTTACCAGCAGCCAGACTGCCTCTGCCTCCGAAATGGTGATTAACTGCCTCGACCCGTATATGGATGTTGTCATCATCGGCGGTACTACCGTAGGCAAGAATGTAGGTTCCAGGAATTTCTCCAGCCCCGAACTGATGATAACGATGAATCCCATCGTCTGCAAGATATACAATTCGGAAGGGAAATCTGATTATGAATCCGGATTCCAACCGGCCTACTCGGGATATGTAGTGAATGAGATGAGCGACATGTCACGTTTCCTGCCCTTTGGAGATACCAACGAAGCCTTATTGAGCACTGCACTCGGCGCCATCGACGGAAGCATACAACCGCCCGCACAAGAAGATACCCGTTCTTTAAGAGTGACCACTCTCGCAAACTCCATTGAACGTCGGGCAAGCCATGCCGTACGCATCAAATAAAAAGACCAATAGGATGAAACTAAACAGAAGAGTTACAATCATCACCCGATTTTCGGGAATCATGTTCAGCCTGCTGTTGCTCGGAGGACTGGCAGCTTGCAGCGATGATAACAATGGCAATGATACGCCAGAACCGGAGCCGTCAACCTACCCCACCACTCCTTTCTCCAAAATCGAACTCAAAGAAGTGATAGAGAGCGATGCGCAACCGGTTACTGCCACCCACACCTACCTTTACAACAGTGCAGGCAGGCTGACCAGCTACACCGGCAAACAGAGCTTTACAGCAGGAGACGAACTCTTCGAGATAGAGAATACCACTACTGTCGAATACAAGGACCATCAAGCCGTGATAACCGACGAAGCAGGTACAGTATCAACCTACACGCTGAATGACAAAGGTTATGCCACCACTTGTACCAGTCAGGATATGGCAGGAAATACCCGTACTTACACCTTCTCCTACCTCATCAACACCGAAGACAAATACTATCTGGAAAACATCACAGAAAAGCTGGACGACGGAAAAGAATACTCATTCATTACAATAGACTACAGCAACTTCCGGGCATTGCGCATACAGCAAAAGGTTGACACTTTTGAGCACAACAGTACGGCTACCACACCATCAGGCAATGAAATTGCAAATATCTCCGAAATACCAAGCCTATTCATTACGGACATGTATCCGCTTTCCATGCATGCGGTTGCCATATACGGGAAGATATTGGGAGAACCTGCAAACTATCTGATTACCCAACTCATCCCGGACAGCAACGGAGAAAGTGAAGAGACCACCACCTATACTTATACGTTAGATAACCGGGGTATCGTCACTTCCTGCCATGCAGTCGTCAGGCATATAAGGAACGGCTACGAGCAGGACTACACACGCACCGTGAACTATACCATCGAATAATAAACTACTTACTTCTTAAAGAACTTGTCGAAGAAAAGGACGTGATAGTCTATGGAGTTGTTCCAATACGTTCCGGTATGTCCACCGGGACGGGTGATGAAGTCATGGTCTATCTTCCTTGCCAGCAGCCGGTTGTGCAAGTCCTTGTTCACTTCAAGAAAGAAATCGGCCTCACCGCAGTCGATGATTAGCGCCAAGTCTCCATTTACAATCTTATCCAGCTGGTTGACCACCGTATGCGCATCCCAAGATGCCTTGTTGGCAGCAAACTCTCCCAACTGCTTGTTCATTTCCCAATTCTGGGGGAACGGCCGTATATCCACTCCTCCACTCATACTGCCCGCCGCACCGAACACATCCTTATGACGGATAGCACTCCACAAAGCACCGTGGCCGCCCATACTCAATCCACTGATGGCACGCGCCTTTCTATCGGGAATGGTAGCATAGTTCCCGTCTGTATACTTCACCAATTCCGAGGTGACAAAAGTCTCATAACGGTAGGCAGGATTCTCCGGACTGTCCCAATACCAACTGTTCTTGCCGTCCGGACATACAAATATGATCCCTTTCTCATCTGCCATCTGCGGCAATTCCGGCTTCAGTTGCACCCAGCTCCGCGCATTGCCGCCATAACCGTGCAACAGATAAACCACCGGACAAGCCTGCTTGCCGATAGCCTTATCAGGCAATACATACACAACTTTTACATCCTTATTCATGGCTGCACTTCTCACCAACACCGTGTCTACACGTGCCGCCTGCAACATTACGGCAGACAGACACCACAAAAGCCCCAAGGCAATAATTCTTTTTTTCATCTATTTATTGTTTATTTTTTCTAACGGATGGCAATATTAACAATAAATACTGAAAAATCATTATCTTTGCCTCACAAACTATTCAAAATCCACTATGGAGTTTATTATCATTCTACTTTTACTTATTCTGAACGGCATTTTTGCCATGTATGAAATCGCTTTAGTCTCCTCAAGTAAAGCACGCCTTGAAACTCTTGTCGGAAAAGGGAACAAAAGAGCCAAAGGAGTATTGAAACAACTGGAAGAACCCGAAAAATTCCTCTCCACCATCCAAATCGGTATTACTCTTATCGGTATCGTATCCGGTGCCTATGGTGGTGCCACCATCGCTGATGACGTAGAACCGCTGTTCGCCCTCATTCCGGGAGTAGCCGCCTATGCCAAGACTCTCGCCATGATTACCGTAGTAGCCATCATCACCTATCTGTCGCTCATCATAGGCGAACTGGTGCCCAAGTCCATCGCCTTGAACAACCCGGAACGATGGGCCACCATGCTCAGCCCCTTCATGATTGTGCTGACCAAGATTTCCTATCCGTTTGTATGCCTGCTGAGCGCTTCCACCAAACTGATGAACAAACTCATCGGACTGAACAGCGGCGAAGAACGCCAAATGACACAAGACGAACTGAAGATGATTCTGCACCAAAGCTCGGAACAAGGCGTCATCGACAAAGACGAAACGGAAATGTTGCGTGACGTGTTCCGCTTCTCGGACAAAAGAGCGAATGACCTGATGACCTATCGCCGCGACATCGTCGTGCTCCATCCCACAGACACACCGGAAGAGGTGCTGCGTATCATCCACGAAGAACACTTCAGCAAATATCTCCTGGTGGAGCGGGGAAAGGACGAGATTATCGGTGTGGTTTCCGTAAAGGACATCATCTTGATGATGGGCGGCGAACAACCCTTCAACTTACGTAGTATTGCACGCCCTGCTTTGTTTATTCCGGAAAGTTTGTATGCAAAGAAAGTTTTAGAGCTGTTTAAGAAGAACAAAAACAAGTTCGGAGTTGTTGTAGACGAGTATGGAAATACAGAAGGTATCATCACCCTGCACGATTTGACGGAAAGTATCTTCGGAGACATCCTCGAAGAGAATGAAACGGAAGAAGAGGAAATCGTTGTTCGTCAAGACGGTTCCATGCTGGTGGAAGCTTCCATGAATCTGGATGACTTTATGGAGGCGATGGGCATTATGAACTATGATGACCTGAAAGAAGAAGACTTCACCACCTTGAGCGGTCTTGCCATGTTCTTGATAGGACGGGTGCCGAAAGCCGGAGACTTGTTCAGCTACAAAAACCTGGACTTCGAAGTGGTGGATATGGACCGCGGACGGGTGGACAAGCTGCTCGTCATCAAGAAAGAAGAAGATGAATAACAAACGCTATTGCGTCTTTATAATTAACTTAAACCATTAAAGCAATGAAAAAAGTAATGATGATTGCAGCCCTTGCCGCTGCATTGGTATCCTGCCAATCAAAAGGAACTCAGAACAATGACGCCGTCGCCATGGACGAAAGTGTAATGGCTGTTACCGGCAATGACTCGTCTGCCGTAGCCGGATACGAAGGAATCCTTCCCGCCGCCGACGGTCCGGGCATCCAGTATGTATTGAGCGTAGACAGTGTAGGTCCCGACGGAGAAAGCGGCTACACGCTGGTAACAACTTATCTGGATGCCGAAGGCCCCGGAAAGAACAAGAGCTTTACTTCCAAAGGAAAGAAAGAAGTTATCCAGAAAGACGTCGACAACAAGAAGAAAACAGCCATCAAGCTGACCCCGAACGACGGGGACACTCCGGTGTACTTCGTAGTAGTGAACGACACAACCCTGCGCCTTGTCAACGACAGCCTGCAGGAAGCAGTGAGTGACTTGAATTATGACATCATCCAGGTGAAATAGTCCATCCATACTTATAAGAAAGAACGGTACAGCCGGAATTACTGAATTCAGTGGTTCCGGCTGCTGTTTTTTCAATGAGGGGGCATTTCAAACAAGAGAACAGAAGGCTATATCAAAAAGTTAGTGCTATCTTTGTCGCTTCATCAAAGTATATATAAACATGAAACATTCTTCCGAGAAACCTTTAGCACCTGCCAACTACTCACGCTGTTTCAACAACCAATGCCCGAAAGCCGACAACTGCCTGCATCGCTTAGCCGCCCTTCGCGATACCCCCGAGTACCCGTCCATCCGCATCATCAATCCACTGTGTATTCCAGAGGATAGCAGCCAATGCGCCTATTTTCAATCGACACAAAAGATACATGTCGCGTGGGGAATCAGCCACTTGCTCGATGAAGTTCCCTACAAGAATCTCCAACCTCTGAAAAGCCAGTTGATAGCCCATTTCGGCCGCGGAAAATACTACCGCTTCTACCGGGAAGAATCTTACCTTTCCCCCGAAGACCAGAACTATATCCGCAGAACTTTCCACCAATACAACATTCCGGGAGAACCGGCTTTCGACTCTTACAGCGAGGAATACAAATGGTAGAAAGGTAATCTTCAGCCCCCTTTTCATATCATTTTATCACTGAAAATATAGATAACACTTTAGTTCACAACGGTGAACACTTTGTTACAACAGTAAGAAACAAAGTGTTCACATACTATGAAACAAACTGTTTTCTTTAACGGAACAAACTGTTTCCTACTAATGAAACAAACTGTTCTCCATATTGAAACAAACCGTTCTCCTTAGGGAAACAGACGGATTCCCTTTTGAAGCCCTACAAGGGGAATAATTATCGCCTGCGAAAATATAGGAGGAAATACAGCGACATAGTGCGATACCTATTCTCTGCAAAACGGGTGAACGTGTTCGGGAGGATATTGCAGCAACACGGGATGAGGTAAAGGAAAGAGAGGGGGAGATGGTATATTGTGTGGTAAAAGTGGAGAGGTAGAAAAGACGGAAAGGATTACAGTTGAAATAAATTCTTTTTCTTAACTTTGTGAAATAGAAACATCGAATATGACGATGAAGAAAATAAAAAGATGAAAACAGCACTATCTATAAATCAACCGTTCAAGGATTGGGTAAACCACCTAAAACAAGACATTCGTAGTGCACAGATTAAAGCGGCTGTACGCGTGAACAGCGAACTGCTTCACCTTTACTGGCAACTGGGGGCAGAAATTATAGAACGGCAGAAAGAAATGACTTGGGGAAGCGGATTTCTCGAAGAGTTGAGTCGTGAGCTGATGGCAGAATTTCCTGATATGAAAGGGTTCTCATATAGAAACATACGCAGTATAAAGCAGTGGTATCTATTTTATAATGAGCCATATACAATTTGGCAACAAGTTGTTTCCAAATTAGGTGAAGAGAAATTTTTCTCCATCCCTTGGGGGCATCATCTCTATATCATCTCCCAATGCAAGGAAGTGAACTTATTCGGAGAAAGACAGTTAAACAATAAAACCGGAAACATATATGGCCGATAATTATCTTGAAA